>ULTX01002452.1_pt1 | contig 29989 bp, 27 predicted proteins | sample 1958041 | NCBI WGS metagenome assembly ULTX01 (sample SAMEA4835747, study PRJEB28245) | human gut metagenome | biome: gut microbiome; material: fecal sample | place: Denmark | collected 2008
TTTGTGCTAAAAAAAGAAGGTGTGCTTTTTGACACACCTTCTTATCATATATAAAAACAACTTGCTTATTTCGCAATAATCAGATAATAGTTCTTCTTGCCGCGCTGAACCAGCAGATATTTGTCGTCCAGCAGATCGGCCGTAGTCACTACCTGGTCAAAAGCAGTCAGTTTCTCTTTATTCAGCGAAACGCCGCCACCTTGCACCAACTTGCGCATCTCGCCCTTCGACGGGAAGACGGCAGCATTCTCAACGAACAAATCAACAGCTTTCACACCGGCTGCCAAGGCATCGCGCGAAACCTCGAACTGAGGAACACCCTCGAATACGGAAAGGAGCGTCTGTTCGTCCAGCTTCTTCAAAGCTTCCGACGTACCACCGCCGAACAGAATGCTCGAAGCCTCAACAGCAGCATTGTAGTCATCCTCCGAGTGTACCATAATGGTCACTTCCTTGGCCAGACGCTTCTGCAGTACCCGTAAGTGCGGAGCCTGCTGATGTTCGGCAATCAATGCCTCAATCTCTTCCTTACCAATCGACGTGAAGATCTTGATATATTTCTCGGCATCCGCATCGCTCACGTTCAACCAGAACTGATAGAACTTGTAAGGAGAAGTGTAATGCGGATCAAGCCAGATGTTTCCACTTTCAGTCTTGCCAAATTTGCCACCGTCGGCCTTGGTGATCAGCGGACAAGTCAGTGCATAGACTTCGCCACCGTTCGTACGGCGAATAAGTTCGGCACCTGTCGTAATGTTACCCCACTGGTCGCTTCCGCCCATCTGCAACTTGCAGTTCTTGGTCTCGTACAGGTGCAGAAAGTCATAGCCCTGCAACAGCTGATATGTGAACTCCGTAAACGAGAGTCCGTCGCGTGCCTCGCCGTTCAGTCGCTTCTGTACCGACTCCTTGGCCATCATATAGTTTACTGTGATATGCTTGCCTACCTCACGGGCAAAGTCAAGGAAAGTAAAGTTCTTCATCCAGTCGTAGTTGTTCACCAATTCGGCATGGTTGGGAGCATCGGAATCAAAATCCAGGAACTTGCTCAACTGCTTCTTGATGCACTCCTGATTGTGGCGCAAAGTCTCCTCGTCGAGCAGATTACGTTCCTGCGATTTGCCCGAAGGGTCACCAATCATACCCGTAGCACCACCGATCAGTGCCAGCGGCTTGTGACCGCAACGCTGAAAATGACGCAGAATCATCACACCGCACAAGTGTCCGATGTGCAAAGAATCGGCTGTAGGGTCGATACCCAGATAAGCCGTCACCATTTCTTTGGATAATAACTCTTCCGTACCCGGCATCATTGTGTGGAGCATGCCACGCCATCTTAATTCTTCTACAAAATTCATCGAATGATTGATTGTTTAATGATTTGATTGATAGTTATACTTTGCGCAAAAGTACGACCTTTCTTTGAAGAAACAAAACTTAACGTCTAAAAAAGACGCACTGTATGTTGCGCGAAACCTCTCCTGTCAATTCACTGCATGTTACGCCACGCAGACAGGCCGCCTTCTCATACAGTTCGGCGATGGGGACATCGCTCTCGTCCGTTTCCAGAAACAGCCGGTCAACAGGCATCTGTCTCAAGGCCTCTTCCTGGTACCTGGCACCAAAGGAGAGATACATGCCATGGCGCACAAAATCCTGCGCCAACTGCACCTTGCCACGAAAACCATGAATAATCCATGGCATACGCGGCTTCAATTCACGTTTCAGCTGCACCAGTTCGGACTGCGCCTTTACTGCATGGATAATCAAAGGCTTGCCAACCAGCTCGGCCAATCCTGCCTGATATCGGAAAATAGCCATCTGACAGTCGAGCGGCACGGACGACAAACGGTCGATGCCCGCTTCACCAATAGCCAACACCCGCGGATGTACCGACATTTCCTCGAAACGCCGACGGAAATCATCGGACTGCCACGTACACTCGTCTGCGTACCAGGGATGAATTCCTACCGAATACCACTCGTCAGGAAGCGGATTAAACTCATGAGGCTGGCAACTGACAATAGCCTGTCCGGCTTCACGCGGAAGCTTGTGAGTATGTATATCTGCAAGGATTGGCATGAGGAAGAAAACTGGAATAATCTCTGTCAGGGTACAGGGTCGTATCCCGAACCACCCCAGGGATGACAACGCAAAATACGCCGTATGGCCAGATAAAGTCCCTTGAAAGGACCGTGTTTCTTTATGGCCTCAACAGCATATTGCGAACAGGTAGGAGTAAAGCGGCACGAAGGAGACAGCATCGGCGATATGCACCGCTGATAAAAATAGATAGGAAGTAACAACAGCCAGGAAAGCAACCTTTTCATAACTTCTCGGCAATGCGCGACAAAGCAGTTTTCATCCGTTCCTCAATCAACGAAGACGAAACCAGTTCGTCCGACAGATAGATAAACGCAATCGCCAGACGGCACTGACTGCCCGACAAGGCCTCGAGCAACAACTGCTTGTTCAGCCGGTAGGCTTCCCGAATCTGCCTTTTTACCCGATTGCGCTTCACAGCTCGCTTGAAACGACGTTTTGAGACACTGACCAATATCGAAACAGGCACCTCCAGATCGTCCACAGGCAGATACACCACACGCAACGGGAAGACAGAAAACGAACGGGAACCGCCCGCAAACATCTTCTCTATCACTTTCTTCCGGTCCAACCGTTCCGATTTACGTAATGTATTAGCCAAATCCAATTCGATATTAAAAAGTTCACACGTCAATGGGCAAGAACGCCACTGAAAAAAGACTTCCAGAAAAACAAAGAAGGTAAAGTCCGGCACCCACTACAGAAATACATGATGCTTTACCTTACCTTCTTCGATCTTATCTCAGTTGCAAGTATTATTTGCCTTTATTATTCTCCTTGATAAACATATCAAGCGCTGCTGTCATCGAAGGAGCCTGTACACTGGGAGCTTCCAAATCCAACCGAAGTCCGGCATCACGTACAGCCTGTGCAGTAGTCGAACCAAAGGTTCCGATCTTGATGTCTTTCTGTTCAAAATTAGGGAAATTCTTCTTCAGCGAAGACACGCCGGCCGGACTGAAAAATACCAGCATATCATAGTCGAATGTTTCATCGGGAGTAAAGTCATTGCTCACCGTACGATACATGATGGCTTCAGTATGCTGTATCTTGTTCTTGTCAAGCGCATTTTTTATCTCATCGGTATGTACATCCGACATCGGGATCAGATACTTCTCCGTTTTATGCTTGATAATGGCAGGCAGCAAGTCGTCAAACTTACCTGTATTCCCGAAGAATATCTTACGCTTACGATACTGAACATACTTCTGAATATACAATGCTATGGACTCCGTTACGCAGAAGTACTTCATTGTTTCGGGTATAGTAACACGCAACTCTGTGCATAAATGAAAGAAGTGGTCAATAGCATGACGCGAAGTAAACACCACAGCTGTATGATCCAGAATAGAAATTTTTTGCTGTCTGAATTCCTTCGCTGAAAGGCTTTCCACCTTAATAAACGGACGAAAATCGATCTTTACGCCGTATTTTTCTGCAATGTCGTAGTAAGGAGATTTCTCTGATGCCGGTTTCGGCTGCGACACAAGTACTTTCTTAATTTTCAACGTCCTAAAATTTTATTATCAAATAATCGTTTAGCTGAACCATACCCACATACAACATGATGCAGGGCACAATTTCAAGGGCACAAAAGTACAAAATTAAAAGGAAATAGCCATATAAATTATTACAAAAAAGCTTTATCCACTTATATAGCATCAATATTTTAGTAAAAACCAAAAGAATCAGACCTACAATGACCGTAATTTGCAGCGGCAGATCGAAATAAACGATGAACAAAACAAACGGGAAAAGTGCCAAACCCAAATAATAAAGAAGGGTAGAATAAGATTCGAGCCAAAGTGAGACACGACTTCCGTCAAAAAAAATCCATCCTAAGAAAGAATAGACAAGCCACTTGACAAACAAATAAGTCAGACAAATGCCGATATAAATCGACAACAGCAGAAAAGGGGGAATATGAATCACCAGATCGGGACGAATATCATTGAAATAGTCGAAGAAAAACACACCGGACAATACACAGGTCTGCAAAATGAGTAACAACAGATAGCGCATATCGGCAGCCGTCGAAGTAGCAAATATGCTGGTACGCTCGCGATGCAGCAGGAAATCCTTCACCAACTGAAGCAGGAACTTACGGCTACGCGACAACACATAGGCCGACAGGAAAAAGCAACCCAACAGAATAGCTGCTACCGCATCGTCCATACGGGGAGAATACGGAATGGGAATACCTTCCGTCCCTACCAGCCACACTGTCAGTAACTTCATCATATTGCAGCAAACTTACGGATAGACACATCCCACAACGGCGTTGTATGTACCAGATCCAGCGCTTCTTCCGGCGTATGAGCCACATGCCAGATGTCACAGTGCTGCTTACGCATGAAATTCTCTTCCACCGCCTTACCGAACATGTCAAGCAACGGATCATAATAACCTTTAGTATTCAGAATAACAATCGGATTCAGATACAGCCCCAATTGTTTCCACGTAATCACCTCCAACAATTCCTCCAACGTACCACATCCACCCGGCAAAGCAATCACGGCATCGCTCAGATCGGCCATCTTCTGCTTGCGCTGGTGCATGTTTTCTACCTCAATCAGTTCAGTCAGTCCCGTATGGTGCCATCCCTGTTCTACCATGAAGTGAGGTATCACTCCTGTCACCTCACCTCCTTCAGCCAACACGGCATCGGCCACTGCAGCCATCAGCCCCATATTTCCGGCACCGTTTATCAGCCGGATATGTTGCTGCCCCAACAGAGAACCCAGTTCACGTGCTGCGTCAAAATAAACAGAATCGATTTTTGTGCTCGAAGCACAGTAAACACATACAGAATCTATCTTATTCATCGTTATTTTCCCATACTACTTGTTATCAGGCGACAAAGGTATGGATTTTCAGCGCCACTGGCAACAGATAGACCTGAAACTTACCGGAAGTCCTTCAGTTCCTGCTGCAACTTCTGACGGGTAAAGAAGATGCGGCTCTTTACCGTTCCCAAAGGCAAACCAAGCTTTTCTGCAATCTCCCGGTATTTGAATCCCGCCACGTGCATGGAAAAGGGTACCTTATACTCGCGAGGCAACGCGTTCACCACCCGGCGCATTTCTTTCAGGTCGTAAGCTTGGTCGGTACTTTCATAAGCCAGCTCGGCCGATGAATTCAGATGATACAGGTTGTCCGTCTGGTCCACGAAAGTCTGTTCGCGAACGATTTTCCGGTAGTTGTTGATAAAGATATTGCGCATGATGGTATATACCCAACCCTTAAAGTTTGTCTCGGGCGTGTATTTATCCTCATTATCCAATGCTTTAAGCGATGTTTCCTGCAAAAGGTCATTGGCCTCTTCACGGTCGGAGGTCAGTTTGTAGGCAAAACGCAACAGATCATCTTGTATATTAATAAGGTCTTTGGTAAAGTTTGTACTGTTGTTGGTCATAAATACTGTAATTTTGATGAATAATAATGTTTGTGCTTTCCAGCGATGCAAACATAGGGGAAGATTCATCATAAGACAGGATACAGACTGGCAATAAAAGGGGGTAAAACTGACAATTGACAGATATTGGGTCATATTTGTCTGTTTTCAGGTGGGTTCTGCCCACAAAAGGACAAAAAAATCACGCAGATTCCAGTAAAATCACCGTAATCTGCGTGAACAACAATTGAATTTATCTACTCTGCTTCTTCAAATAGCAAGGTAAAAACCAACAGAATCAGACTTCAGCAATCAAAAAAGCTAAAGAAACTCATTCCATGGTTCAAGCCGACTTAAAGCTTACAGACCAAAAGCAGCCTTCACCTTATCTACATAATCAAGCTTTTCCCAAGTGAACAGTTCGACAGTAATATCTTTGTTACCTTCGTACCGGCTCTTGAAGTGCTTGGTCACCACCTGCGGTTCACGACCCATGTGTCCGTAGGCAGCCGTTTCCTGATAAATAGGATTACGCAACTTCAGCCGGTCCTCGATGGCCTTCGGACGAAGATCAAACAGTTCGTCAATCTTGCGGGCTATTTCACCGTCACTCATATTTACGTGACTGCGTCCGTACGTATTGACGTAAATATTAATAGGCCGTGCCACACCGATGGCATACGATACCTGTACCAGCATCTCATCAGCCACGCCGGCAGCCACCAGATTCTTGGCAATATGACGTGCGGCATAGGCAGCCGAGCGGTCCACTTTCGACGGATCCTTACCCGAGAATGCACCACCACCGTGTGCACCCTTGCCACCGTAAGTATCTACAATGATTTTACGTCCTGTCAGACCCGTATCGCCGTGAGGACCTCCGATCACAAACTTACCAGTAGGATTGACGTGATACTTGATGTCGTTATTGAACAGTGCCAGCACTTTTTCTGCATGAATCGAAGCAATGACGCGGGGCATCAGGATATTAATAACGTCGTAACGAATGATAGCCAGCATCTCTTCATCTGCCTTCAGCTGTGCTTCCTCCGTATCATCGGCAGGTTGGATGAAGTCATCGTGTTGCGTCGAAACTACAATGGTATCAATCCGTACCGGCGTACCGTTGTCATCGTATTCAATCGTCACCTGACTCTTGGCATCGGGACGAAGATAAGTCATCTGTTTGCCTTCGCGACGTATTTCGGCCAGAACCTGCAAAATGCGGTGTGCCAGATCGAGGGACAAAGGCATATAGTTTTCCGTTTCGTTGGTGGCATAACCGAACATCATACCCTGATCGCCGGCACCCTGTTCCATCGGATCCTGGCGTTCTACACCGCGGTTAATGTCGGGGCTTTGCTCGTGGATGGCGCTCAACACACCGCACGAATTACTTTCAAACATGTATTCACCCTTCGTATAGCCGATTTTCTTAATCACTTCACGGGCTATCAGCTGGAGATCTACATAAGCCTTGGTTTTTACTTCACCGGCCAGCACCACCTGTCCGGTAGTTACCAGCGTTTCGCAAGCTACTTTCGAACTGGGGTCGTAAGCCAGCAGTTTGTCAAGCACAGCGTCCGATATCTGATCGGCCACTTTATCGGGGTGTCCTTCCGACACCGATTCGGATGTAAACAAGTATCCCATACTTTTACAATTAAGAATGAATAATTACTAATTAAAAGTTTAATGGATGGGAAATTCGTGAGTAGAGGTACCGGAAGTTTCCGACTCGTTCAGAAAAGTATGTGTTTTAGCATTTTTTTCTGTGGTTGCAAGCTACTCAAATCTTTCCACATTTTTATTTCGGCCGCAAAGATAAGTCTTTTCTGCCAAACATGGTTATTAACAGCTCACTATTAACATTCCTAAAGAAAGCATGCCGACGTTCTTAGCCATACCGACAACCAAACACCCCATCAGGAACTCTTCCGCAAGACAAGCTTTCCACCATACTGCCCGGCCACCTGCTTCCAGAAGCGGACAAATTCGGCATAGGTATCTGTCGGATAGGTACCTTTCCGGATGGCCAGTTGCTGTACTACATATACTTCTCTCCCCTTCACCTTTATTTCCGAACGAAATTCTCCATACGGACTGTCGAATGAAACAGAAGCCGGCACGGCTTCTACCTCATATCCTTCAGGGAAAGAAATGTGCAGGCTGTCTCTATCCACATAGCCATGCCCGATATAGATAGGATAAGTCCGTTCCTGCTTCGACGAATAGTCGGGAACTTCCCGAAACACATTCACCGGCACAAACAAGCGGCTACCGGTCTGATTTCCGTATTTTTCCACCCGAACCGTATAGTCGATGCCGACAGACGGAGCTGCCTCTTTCCGTTCCGAAATGCTCCAATCTTCCACTTCTACCCGAGGCAAATTCACCCGCGAGCGAACCTTCTGTTTCTGCTGATCGGGAGCAGCCGATACGATGGACGCAATTTCCTCGTAACGTGCCAGCCAAGACGTTTCGTTTACCCGCACATCAGCCTCGCCTGTAGCACCCAACCGTATATCGGCACAAATGACCTTCGTATGAAGAGAGTCCGGGTAATCGGGTATCCGGCACAACCGCCCGCCGGAAGGTTCTATCAGCAAAGCATCGTGACCGGCAATCCGACTGTGTATATACCCGAAAGGCAAATGTGCATTCGTACATTCCAACCACAACGTATCCCCGGGAAGAGGCACCTGCAACACCACATGATTCATCTGGTTGGCTGTTGCAAAGTCGGGAATCAGCCTTTCATTTTCAGTGCTGACTACGACATAGGTAGAAGGAATACCCAGTTCCTTCAGCATGGCCAGCATGTAATTCGACAATCCCTTGCAATCACCAAACCCCAGCCGGCACACATCGGACGCAGCAGCGGGTTGCAAGCCTCCAATACCCAACTGAATGCTGACATAACGGGTAGTCTCCGCCAGATAGTCATAAACGGCTTTCACCTTTTCATGTTCCGTCCGGCAATCTGCCACCAATTCATGCAGACGTTTCCTGAAGGCCTCATCCAGCACCTCCCTTCCCTTCAGCAGTTTATACTGCCAGGCACCATAGTCTTTCCAGCTGTTCAAGTTCCCTTCCACACCGTCGTACACAAAATCCGACGGGACAAAATATACCATCGGCAATAATTTATTCCACGATGGCGCTGCCTGTTCCTTATATAAAGGAGGTAAATCAGAAGCAACCACATCGATTTGTCTCCAACCGCTTTCATCGGCTTTCTCACTAATCGACACTTTCTTACCTTCGATGTTTCTGGCATAATACCTGCACGTCTGTCCCGCCGGTATTCGGATCGAATAGGAAGCTTTCACTACCGGCTGCCCGGAAGCTACCTGCGGAACGAAAAGAGGAAAACCAATCACTCCGTCACGGCATTTTACCTTCCATTCATACCTGATCGTATAAGGAAAAGAAGGATGCTTACTGAGATAATAATATCGGTAATCATCGGTCAGAAGCGACGACGAATACTCCGACATCTGCAAATCCGACTTTCTGATTTTCCTCACCCGTTTGCCCTGTATGTCAAAAATCTCGCCCGAAAAGCTTTCTAACGAAACAAACTGATCACAAAAGCAAACGAAAGCTGCATCCTCCTCACCTTCACGGTCGAATACGGTGATCTCCGTCGTATTCTTTTCGACATACTGAGTCATCGAGGTACATTCCACTTCCGTCCGTGTCTCTTTCACGATCGAATGGATAACCTTCTGCGCCAAAGTTTCCGTGATTCCGGTCCAACTTATGCAAAACGCACACAATATGACTCCCCAAAACCTTTTCATGCTCCCTTCTGCTGTTTCTTCAGGACAATCAGCGCGCCATTCTTCTCCACGGCTCTGTTCCACATTTCCTGCAATTGCGGATAATATTCTGCCGGGAACAGATGGGCTTTGACAGCAAATTCATACTTCAGATAGACTGTCCCTTCATCATGACTGATCCAATAGTTGAACTGCAATTTATTATCTTCCGTAGTCACTTTGCCCGACTGTGGCATTTCTTCTACCTGATAGCCTTCGGGAAGTTTCAGCTCACACGTCAGACTTATCTGATAAGGATAGTCAAATTCGACGGGCAACTCCCGTTTGGTCTGAACGAAAGGCGACTCCTTCAGTTGCGGAAAGATCATCGGGTTAATGTACAGCATGTCACCGGCCTGTTCCAGCTTCATTTCATAGTCAGCTTCTTCCAACAAGGCTCCATAACGGGTTTCCGGTTCCCGGACTTCAACGTTGCTGAGTACCACATGTCCGTCGTCCAACCACGACACCGGCTCTCCGCTCTGCTTCTTCCAGCGGTACTCCAAGCCGTATTGTCCCTGCATGGTCACCTGTCTGTGTCCTTTGATGCTTCCGTCCGTCACTGTCGCCGTCGTCCGGATGGTCAACTGATTTTTTGCAATTTGCATCAGGTTCACCCAACGCTTATCTTCCGGCACATCCGGAGCCAGCAGACGTCCCTTTTCTACCAACAATTCGCAAGGAAGCACATCGAATACCGGCAGCGTCATCGAACTGTCCAGATACACAAACTGTTTCTTTTTAGTATCGTAAACAGCTACCACAAACGTATTCAGTTTCTGGTATGTCGGAAAGTTGACGGGCAACATCCCCAACGAACGACGGCTCAGCACAACGGGATAAGCATTAATTCCAAACCCGCGGAGAATACTGATAAACACAAAATTCAGCTCCGCATTATTCCCGCTTTTATTCTTGATAACCTTGTCCATGTTGTCACAGTAGAGGTTATACTTTCCGTTCCAGGCCAGTTTTTCCTTCAACAAGCCAAAAGCCGCTCGCACCTTGGTATCGAAATCCAACGCATCCCCTTTCTCCTGTTGCAGCTTCTCCACCATGCTCCTCGTTTCGTCAATAAACGGATTGGACATTCTCAACCACCATCCGAATCCCCGATGCTCATCGCTCAGCAACAGTTTATCCACATCTGTCCAGTTCTTGCTGAACGCCTTATAGCCTTCTCCCGGAAAATTAGTCCCCTGCAAATCAAAACTTGCCTGAACACGATAATCCTCCGGACACCAGCAATAGGGTTCGTCCTGGCGTAAGGCAGGCAAGTCGTGCGCAGTCAGCGTGTATCTTTCGGCTCTGATCCCAAAGTTACGCGACACCCTGCTCGGTCCGCTTTCCAGCACCGAAGTAGCGGTAATAGAAGCGTCCTCACGGTCCACCTGAATATATTTCTTTCCACGAAACTCAATGTTATAGATCAACACCATCGGAACGGTCAGTTCGTACTTATTATGTACCACGGGAATCTCTTCCTGCATCACCCAGTTCTCAATCTGCGAAAAATAAGTCGAATTGATTTTGTAGCTATACTCTATTACCGTCCCCTTGCGTACGTTCGGCAGCGAGAATTTCCGTACCTTGTAAGTCGGACTTATCCGCTCGTCCGAAATAAAGTCTTTCTTCAGCTTGTCTTTTTTTATCTTTCCATTCTCCAGGTTGTAAGCAACCCCCTCTAAATCCAACAGAACGTCCTGCTCCTTTCCTCTCTCGTCAGGTGCATAATACGGGATAGTCACATCGGCATATTTCACCCCCTCCGGTTTCAGAATCTTGATGCGCACCCAATACTCCGTACTCAGTGTGAATCCTTCTTTATACGTGAAATAAGTTTTTCCTTCCCTAATCAGACAGACAGCCGAAGCCGTTGTATCTTTATCATACGTATCCATCGCCAACTCTTCTTTCGAAGGTTTGCCGTACTTCAGATTCGGTTCAATGGCATAGGCCGTAAAGCAGTTTGCAATGACCAAGCCTACAATGACTAAACAGGTATAACAAATGTTTTTCATAACTTATTTAATGGTTTTACAAATAGCTTTTTTCAGAGACTCTCACATATGCAGCCATATCCTGCCCGCCAATGTATTTCTGTCCGTATTGACAAAAATAACATAAAACTCTTACATATAAAAACTATAAACGATTTTTTATTTGAGGATGTGAAAATATCTTCACTCAACTTTCGCAAGCTCAAGTTACAGTTAACGAGTAACAAGTTGACGAGTTGACAAGGCGTTTGTAACGAGCCGTCTCATGCAGCACTCTATCAAACAAGGCATTCCCAACCTTGTAAACTTGTTGACTAAAGCCTTATCAGCTAATAAATTGAGCATTTGCGAAACCCAAAAAAAACGAATATATTCAGCCGAATCGATTCAGCGTGCCAACAACTGCCGCACTACCTCCGGGGCAATCTCCCGCAAAGGAGTCATCACAAACTCACGTTCCAGCATCAGCGGATGCGGAAGTACCAGTTGAGGAGTATTCATATGCACAAGTCCGCCTTCCGCATCGAAACACAACAGCAGGTCAATGTCTATCAGACGATCCGAGTACTGCCCGTCCACCGACTTGTGCGTCCGTCCCAGTTCACGCTCAAGCGATTGCGTTTCCTGCAACAAATCCATAGGACTCAACACCGTCTGTATGCAGGCCACTGCATTCAGAAAGCTGTTCTCCGAAGCAAATCCCCACGGAGCCGTAACGTAGAAAGCGGACAGGGATACCACTTCCCCTATCCGCTTTCCAATCTTTTCCACCGCCCGGCGCAGGTTCAGTTCCTTGTCGCCCAGATTGGTTCCCAAACCTAAATAACAGGTAAATGAAGAACCATGAAGGAAGGACGAAGAATCTCCTTGCGGCATGGAAACCGAGCCGGGTACAGTGTCCTTCCGGTCTCCACCGGAAACTCCGGCTAATTCTTCGTTCTTCATGCTTCGTTCTTCATTAAAAAGGTTATCTGTCCGTTATCAGCATGGCATCGCCATAAGTACCGAAACGGTAATCTTCCTTCAGTGCCACGTCGTATGCCTCCATCACCTGTTCGTAACCGCCGAACGCAGCCACAATCATCAGCAGCGTGGAAAGTGGCATATGGAAGTTCGATACCATCGAAGTAGCCACCGTAAAGTCGTAGGGCGGAAAGATAAACTTATTGGTCCAGCCGTCGTACTCCTTCAGATGTCCGTCGGTGCTTACCGTGCTCTCAATGGCACGCATCACCGTAGTTCCCACGGCACAAACCTGTTTGTTCAGGTCCTTGGCACGATTGACAATGCGTACGGCCTCTTCGTCCACAATCATCTGCTCCGAGTCGGTCTTATGTTTCGTCAGATCCTCTACATCTATCTCGCGGAAGTTACCCAATCCGGCATGCAGGGTGATGAAAGCAAAGTCAATACCTTTGATTTCCATCCGCTTCATCAGTTCGCGGCTGAAGTGCAGGTTCGCGGTAGGAGCCGTCACAGCTCCTTCATGGCGGGCAAAAATCGACTGGAAGCGTTCGGCATCTTCCGGTTCCACCGGACGGTTGATGATGCTGTGTGGCAGCGGTGTTTCACCCAGGGCATACAGAGCCTTCTTGAACTCATCGTGCGGTCCGTCGTAAAGGAACCGGAGCGTACGGCCGCGCGAAGTCGTATTGTCAATCACCTCGGCCACCATCGAATCATCGTCACCGAAATACAGCTTATTTCCGATACGTATTTTCCGGGCAGGATCCACCAGCACGTCCCACAGGCGCAGTTCCTCGTTCAGCTCGCGCAGCAGAAACACTTCGATACGCGCACCGGTTTTCTCCTTGTTGCCATACAGGCGGGCAGGAAAGACCTTGGTATCATTGAAGATAAACACATCCTTGTCGTCAAAATAGTCCAAAATATCCTTGAACATACGGTGTTCAATTTGACCGGTCTTCTTATGAAGCACCATCAGACGCGACTCATCCCTGTACTTTGTCGGATGCAAAGCAATCTTCTCTTCGGGAAGTTTGAATTTAAATTGCGACAGTTTCATATCTTTCCTTTCTTTAATAGGTTTATTGAATATTCTTTTCAGTAAATAAAGCGGTACGGCTCTTCCCGCTTCCTTATTCTTCTTCGCCAGAAGAAATCTCTTGTTGGTCTATCCACTCTCTGAAGTCCAGCGGATTCAGACAGTCTTCTACCCGGACATCGCCCACACGCGTACGCCGCAGAGCCGTCAGATGCGCCCCGCTGTTCAGGGCTTCCCCAATGTCGCGTGCCAGTGCGCGGATATACGTACCTTTGCTGCACACCACCCTCACCTTGATCTCCGGCAAGTTGCATTCCAGCAGTTCTATTTCGTCAATCACCAGCAGCTTAGGTTTCAGTTCCACCTCTTCGCCCTTCCGTGCCAGGTCGTAAGCCCGCGTACCGTTCACCATGCAGGCCGAGAAAGCCGGCGGCACCTGTTGAATCTCGCCCACAAAGCGTTTCAGCGTCTCTTCCACCAATTCACGCGTAATGTGTTCCGTCGGATAAGTGGCATCAATCTCGTGTTCCAGGTCGTACGAAGGAGTGGTAGCTCCCAAGCGGATAGTGGCCACATATTCCTTGGTATGGTATTGGAACTCTTCGATGCGTTTTGTCGCCCTGCCCGTACAGACTATCATCACTCCCGTAGCCAGCGGATCCAGCGTACCCGCATGTCCCACTTTCAGTTTCTTGATGCCCAGTCGCCGGCAAATGTGATAACGTACATGCCCCACCACCTTGAACGAAGTCCAGCCTAAAGGCTTATCGAAATACAATACTTCTCCTTCCTTAAAGTTCATAGTCCAGTCTTTTAGTTACGCTCAACCGACTATCCCAGCACCAGCGTCAGCACACCGACAATGGCACAATAGATGGCAAAATAAATCAGCTTGCCTTTCTTCACGATATTGATCATCCATTTGCAGGCCAAACAGCCGGAAACAAAAGCCGCCACAAAGCCTACCAACAGCGACACAGCCGGTATATCTCCCGCAATAGCCTCACCCTTCATCAGCTTCATGCTGTCCAGCAAGGCTTCTCCCAATATGGGAGGCATCACCATCAGGAAAGAGAACTGTGCCAGTTTCGCCTTGTTGTCGCCCAGCAAAAGGCCCGTAGCAATCGTACTGCCCGAGCGCGACAATCCCGGAAGCACGGCACAAGCCTGTGCCAGTCCGATGACAAAAGCATCCTTCATCGAAATGTTTTCCTTCTGCTTCGGCTTATAGTAATACGAGAACGACAGCAACAATGCCGTCAGCAACAGGCAGCAGCCTACCACCGTCAGCCCCGAACTAAAGACAGCCTCCACCTCGTCCTTGAAGAACACTCCCACAATCCCGATGGGAATCATGGAAATCAGTATATTGATGACGTAGCGTGTTTCGGCATTCATCTGCCACTTGAACAGACCGCGGAAAATCCATTCAATCTCCTTCCACAGCACGACCAGCGTACTGAACACGGTAGCCACATGCACAACCACCGTAAAGGCCAGATTTTCCTCACCTTCCACGCCGAACAGTGCCGACCCGATAGCCAGATGTCCGCTGCTGCTCACCGGCAGATATTCCGTCAACCCCTGGAGCAATCCCAGGATCAATGCTTCAAACCAACTCATTGTTTTCTTCTCACATTAAGTTTCTCATTCCTCATCCTGTTGCTCCACGTTTCCACCCTTCGGCTTGCGCAGCACGGCATAAATCATAAACACAAAGCCCAGCAGGCATACTACCGGAGCCACCTTGATCCGTCTCACACTGAAGATGTCCGGTTCAAAGTTCGTCGGAGTGGACGAAGGTCCCGTCATCAGGATAAAACCCACAATCACCACCACCATGCCGATAGCCAGCAGAATGAAGTTCGTCTTATCGAAAGCAAATTTCTGTTTATCCATTTCCTTATTTATTATTTATTTCCAATTTCTATCATATTCCGTCCTTTAGCCGTTGAATTTATCAGCCCCCAAAACTCATCCCCCCCAACTCAAAAACTCAAAAACTCATCAACTTAAAAACTCACCAACTCAAAAACTCAAAAACTTAAAAACTTAAAACCTCAAATCTGGTACAGCGTCCCCGCCTTCATCCGCAAAAACTTATTGATCGACAGCAAGGCACACAGATACGTTATCAGCACACCGAATACCAGCACCGCCCCCGAAACCATCAGCATCACGTCGGTTGTAATCACCCTGATCAGCTCCGGCTCGTACGACACCAACCAATAGGCACCCGCCCACAGGATGCAGTCGGCCACAAGCGCTGCCAGCACTCCAATCCAGAAGTTTCGCCTCAGGAAAGGCCGCCTGATAAATCCCCAACTGGCTCCCACCAACTTCATCGTATGAATCAGAAAACGTTTCGAATAGATGGCCAGCCGGATGGTGTTGTTGATCAGAGCGAACGAAATCAGAGCCAATATCGCCGCCAGTCCCAGCAGCAACAGACTGATGTTGCGAATGTTGTCGTTCACCGCATCAATCAGTTCCTTCTGATACAGCACTTCCTGTATATTTGAGTTTTTCTTGATTTGTTTCTCTATCTTGGCGATGCTGTCCGAGTTGGCATAGTCGGAATGCAACTTTATCTCGATAGAAGCCGTAAAAGGATTATATCCTAAGAACTCTTCGGGATCGGTCCCCATCGCCTCGGTCTGCTCCTGCAGTGCCTGCTTCTTCGAGATGTATTCCGTCTCCTTCACAAACGCCTCTTTATCCAGCTGTTTCTGAAGTTTCAGGATGTCAGCTTCCTTCATGTCATCGCTGATCAGTATCGAAAAACTGATGTTTTCCTTGACGTACACCGACAGGTTGTGGGCCGCCAGCACAAAAAACACCACTAAGCCCAGCAACAGCAGGACCAGCGTCGTACTGATGCTCGACGTCACAAACTGCATGTCGAACCCCGAAATCAGATTATTTTTTGTTCTTCCAGCCATCACTACCCTTTTTTAGTACCTTATTGTACCCGGTTTACCGGTCCACCTCCTTTTTCTTCCGGAACACATAGATCATCGAGCTGCTCCGTTCCTTCCTAACCAACGAACTGAACCACGCCAGCACACCCGTCAGCATGCCACGCACAAAGGCGCACGAATGACGCATGTGCTTCTCGGTCAGCATAGATACATAGAAAGCATCAAAAGGCATCGGATGACGTTCCGCCATGATAAAGCCGTGCCGGGCAGCCAATCGATGAATCGTGGAAGGCGTAAAGTGCCACAAGTGCCGGGGCACATCGTAAGCCGCCCAGTAAGCACCGTATTTTCGCGCATCGTACGACGAACAGTTAGGTACAGCCACTATCAGCACCCCTTTTTCGGTCAGCAGCGAATAGAGTCGCTCCCACGTCTCGTTCAGATGTTCCAGATGCTCCATCACGTGCCACAGGGTAATCACGTCGAACGAGGCAGGTGCATAGTCGGGCAACGCCGTGTCAGGCTTCACCTCCAAGCCGAAATGCTCTTTGGCAAACTTCCGCGCACCCTCGTTTTTCTCCACAGCCTCCACCTGCCAGCCCTTTCGGCGCATGGTGTCGGCAAAGTAACCGGTACCCGTACCGATGTCCAACAGACGGCCTTCGCGCCGGTGTGCCTCGTGCATCACCAGACGTGCCTTCCGCTTCAGCATATAGCTGCGTACCCAGTGATAGACCGAGTTCACCGCACCTTTCCGCGTATCCGAATGCGAAATGTAGTCGGGCGTCTCATAATAGCGACCTATCTCCGCTTCGGCAGGGAAATCCTGCGTCATCAGAAAACCGCAGTCACGGCAACGACACAGATGGAACATCTCACCCGAAGCATAATGATCCACGCACGTCAACGCACGTTCCAACTGCGTACTGCCACATACCGGACATGATTTTATAGTGATTTTATTCATCAGACGTTCTACCAAATAACCATGCACCCCGAACCGTTGGGCTGCAATACACCTAAATATGGTGCAAAATAACAAATAAAAAGTGATTTACGGGGTATCTGTTAAGGAGATTTAAGGATAATGTAATTCCACCGTCACGCCCGATTCCATTCCGTCCAAGCCGTAGCAGTTGTGGCTTTCCTTCTCTATTCCCAATGCGATAAGAAAAGAAAGCCGGCAAACACGCATGAGATGCTTCAACTCTGTACCACTCCGTTCAACATGACGGAATGAAAAACGGCATCCAAATTGGCTCGATTTTCGGAAAAAACGAGTAAAATATCCTGTTAAAACAGGCTGTTTTAGCCCCAAAATACCGACGAAAAAAGCTAAAATTTGACCTGTTTAATCAAGCCAATACTTCCGAGCAGAATCCATGTAACAGAAGATTTAATGGCAAAAATTTAACTCCGTTAACCAAAAGTTACCTTTTTTTTGATGTTACGTTACGTAGTCAAAGCTTTATGATACACTTTTATGCGGTGATACGAATGCAAATGTGTAATTTTGGAGTATTACTTAAACCAATATGTTATACCATGAAAAAAATTGATATTTTCCATCCGCTGACCCTTAGCGTCGGATTGGCTGTTCACAATGCCGACTGGAACTGGCAAAATGTCACCAGTCCCTTTACACGAATCTATTATGTAACCAAAGGGAGTGCTAAAATCATCCTTCCCTCCGGAGAGTATCAACTACGCCCCAACCACATGTACATGATACCTTCTTTCACCCTCCACAGCTACAGCTGCGATGACCATTTCGAACATTATTATATACACGTTTACGAGAAACTGGAGTTTGAGTCAAGTTTCATGGACGACTACAATTTCCCTGTCGAAGTGAAGGGCGAGCCCATCGATCTGGAACTGATCGAACGGCTAAGTAACCTGAACCCGTCGATGACGCTGCCCAAGTCCGATCCCCGCTCCTACAACAACGATCTGATGTTGTCGGAATACATCACGCGCAACGAACAGCGCGACATCACCCTGAAGTTGGAATCCCGCGGCATCCTCTTCCAGATCATCGCCAAATTCCTGCGTGAGGCTACACCCAAAGAGGACGACATCGACAACCGCATCAAAAAGACCCTGATCATGATTCAGCAGAACCTGAACAAGAAAATCAGTGTGGAAGACCTCGCCAAAGAAGCCTGCCTGTGCAAAGGCTACTTCACCCGCCTGTTCAAGGAAAAGATGAAGACCCTGCCTACCCACTACATCCTTCAGCGCAAAATCGAGCGGGCACAGCAGATGCTGACCGTCAAAGGTATGTCCATCCGCGACGTAGCAGCCGAATTGGGATACGACGACTGCTCCCACTTCATTCTGATGTTCAAACGCGAAACCGGAATCACCCCGCAGGAATTCAAGATAAGCACAGCCAACACACATTAAACATAAAGGTGTGCAAAGGCAGAGCCTGAAAGTTCAGACCTGCTGTAGCACACTCCCCTGTTATTTCCCCAGTCAGGAAACGTAAATTCCCCAGTCAGGGAATGGCAATTTCCTGACTGGGGAATTCTTTTTCTCTCTCTGTTATGAGGCTCAAACGGTCATTCGGGAAGCATCGACGAACTGGAAGAAATAATCACGCCGTTCTTGCATACACCTTCCACCACTACCCGGTAATCGACCGGCGAATCGGCTGCATAAAATTCCACGTGTGCCCGGCCCTCGGCATCGGCCACTACCGACGGATTCCAATAAATGGTCGAACGCAAGTCGCGCGAACGCGATTCCAGCTTCTCCTTCGTGTCGTACACCGGCGAATAGAATTCCACCGACTGCTGATAGCCTAAGGGGGTCACAATACCCATGTTCTTGTTCAGTCTATTCTTCTCGACAAACCCTTTCTTGGTCGTGATGACAATGGCTCCTGACTGGGCACGTGCCCCGAAAACAGGACCTACGGTAGCAGGGGGCGAAAAGAACATATCGGATATATTATCTACATCCAACCTGTCAAAATCAAAATTTTCTTCGGGAATGTTATCAAGCAGCACCATCGGAGTTCCTCCTCTATACTTCACCTCATTCGTACCGCTCACCGTCAGTCCGGGCAACCTACGTACCATGTCGAGCACAGAGATAAAGTGTCCCTTATCCACATCCTCCGCCGTAAGGACCTTCGACGTTGACACCGAATAGTAAGGCGAAGTGGTTGCCACTTCCGGCTTTCTTCGGGCGGTAATCAGCACTTCCGACAGGTTATAGACCCTCATTCCGTTCTCAAGGGTGTACTTCATGTCCATCTTCTGCACATAGTTGTGCTCCACTGCCAGTTCCTGACGTGGAGCCAGAAGCTTCAGATCGGGCTGAGGAAACGCCCTGCACGAATCCAGCGTGATAAACAGGTTGCGCGAACCTTTCTTCCTCAAAGCCTGTATAATGTATTTTGTGTTCTCAGGATATTCCAGCCGGTCGAAGCGGAATATTCCTTCTGTGTTGGGTTTGGTCAACTCAGTTCCTATCACCGAGTCGTTTAGGGCAATCAGCGAGATATTGGCATCCTTCAAAGCCGAGAAGTAACCTTCCGCTTTTCCGGTCACCACGTCACCCAGTTCCACCGGATAGGGCAGTGTTTCGGTGATATGCCCTTTCAGAATTTCCGGCACGTTGTACCGGCGCCATCCCTGCGTCATCATCAGCACGTCCAGGTTGTATTCGGTCTTCCGGTCGTTCTTCAGGTAGCTGGCAGGTTGCTCAATGTAGCCTTTCAGTTCCGATGTCAGCAACAGGGTCGAAAGGATGTTCGAAGTCGTGTCGGGCTTCACGTCCGCCTTGTCCACCACCGACATCGAGAAGTTACCTTCCAGCGGATTGCCATATACATCCTTCAGGTTCAGGTCGAGCACCACCTTCTGACGCGGAGTGTAATCGGGTCGGTCGGGATTCAGCGCCACAGCCGCCGTCGCATTGTCCTGCCGCGAAAATACTAAGCGCTCGCTCAGGATGTTGCTGTTTTCGTCTATCAGGATAAAGTGCACAATGCCTGCCGGGAAGAATCCCCGCTCAAAGTCGATATAGCTTCGACTGTTGTCCCACGGCTGGGCATAAAGCACCAATCCGCGCAACTGGGCCACCAACGTCAGGTTCTGTCGGTTTGCATTGAGAGGCGAACGGTTCAGACTGACGCGCAACACGTCGTTGCGCCACAGGGTGTTGACGGCAACGGCCTGCTCCGAAGCGGCAGGCAGTTCAAACTCCTTCTCTACCCCGTTGCGGGTCTTGCAATGGGCAACATAACGTTTCCCGGGCAGGCAGTTCAGCGTAAAGCTGCCCATACCCAAGTGCGTACTGCGGAAAGCTGTGCACACCTTTCCTTCCTCGTCCTTCACCTCGCCTTCCACGTCCACCGACAGTCCGTCGGTACCGATGGCCTTGAATGCGATTTTGGATGGAGAAGAAAGAACGGCCGTTCCGCCTTCGGGAAAGAATGTCACGCTGAAGTCGGCATCATCGAAAGGCAACGACAGATAGCGTTCGGCTATTTTATTATTATAAATGGTCTGTAACAGATATGTTCGGGATTTATTGACTTCTTTTTCTTTAAACGTATATTCAGCCACTCCGTTTTTGAATTTCAGACGATCGCCCTTTCCATCCGGATCACCATCGGCAAAAACGAGTACCTGCTGCGGCACGATTGTGTCTGTTTCGTCTGCCTCGGTCGAAAAATAAATGTTGGTTTTCAGGTCTTTCCCATGTTCCGTAATCACTACGTGAGGTTTCAGTTCCTGCGAAGCGGGTGTCGAGATGAACACCGACTTGTGTGCAAAATAGTCTTCACCGATGTTTCGCATAAACTGGGTATAGGCTCGGATGGTGTAATTTCCTTCCGGCTGCTCCTCATCAATGTCGAGATAGCCGCCGAAACTTCCTTTGTCGTCGGGCCGTATCTTGATGCGTCTCACCAAACTCCCCGTAGGAGCTGTCAGTTCCACATACACGTAACGGCTTGCATTGGCCTGAACCAGTGTCAGTGCATCCACTACATGCACCCTGAACCACACCCGCTCTCCGGACAGATACACACTCCGATCGGTATGTATGCTCATCTTCTCCTGTGGGAAGTACGACAGTTCGCGCTCGAAATAACGAACAATCGAATCCGGCACCACCTGCCGGGCGTTGATATCCGTCACAAATACCAATACCAGAAAGAATGCAGAAATAATTGCTCTCATGTGAAAAAATAAGTTTAGTCCTACAATCCGTGAATTAGTCAGAATAAAATCCAGATCTTCAAACTCAAGAGCTCAAAAAAAGGGAAAGAATGCCCAACAGAAAAAAATACTTCGTTTTCATAATCACATATTATTTTAAGGTTTTACAAAAGTTCACTTTGTCGGATCAGGTAATCCGACGCATCCTAAAAACAAACAATCGTATCCGGCACTACCTGCCGCGTGTTTATAATCGTCATAAACACGCCAACAGCAAATGTAGTGCAGATACGATTGCTCTCATCTTAAAAAAGGGTAATAATAAACGTATAATGTACTAATACCTATCCTATGGTCAATTGTCGTAAACGCGATGCTCCTCCATCCAGTCGGTAATCTCGCGCAACTCATCGTCGCCCTGACGGTCTTTGTAGAGGAAGCCACGGGTAATGTATTCACGTCCGCCGTCTCTGAACTTGTACCACAGGTCGTAAACCTCCATGTCCTCGTAGTACGTACCGCCACCTTCTATCAGGTCGAACTGATCCCAAGGCTTCAGCGTCAACGAGTTGTCCTCGTTCACCGTGATGTTGAAGCAGTAACCCGGACGGTAGTCCGTAGCACCCTTCGTCCACTCGTTCTTCTGGTGATAAACGCGTACCGTGTTTCCGTCAACAACGGCCTGTGCATTACGGTTGGTCTTGTAAATGACAGAGTCTCTCAGGTTATCCAAGGGCTTGATGACACCGTCCATGTAGTACAGTCCGGAATACTTGTTCATCAGGTTCAGACGAATCTTTACCACAGTATCTTCCTCAGACTTGGCAAACTGCGAAACCGATTCCAACTTCAGGGCAATCATGTAGAGCGAATCGATGTGCAAGGTCGAAGGATCGATCAGAATGGGATAGGTGCCATACACATCCCCTTTCTTCACCACCACGTTCTCCTGAGGGAAGGAGTAAATTCCTGCCCCCGGATTGCGATAATGGATATCGTCGGAACCTAATTCCTTGTTGTTGTAGGCATCTACGCTCTCGGGCGATTCAACGATGGTAGCCACTACGTCGCTCGGTGTGGCAAGCGAACCGCTCACTGCCACCGACGCATAAATGGTGTCAACATCGTAACCGATGTTCAGGCTACGGTTGATCATCACTTCACCGGCACCTACCAAATATACCGATCTCGGATACTGTTCCTCCTCCATAGGTATTCTATTGTCGCATCCGACCATGCTTGCTGCTAACAGCACAGCCGATAAAAAAGCCAATTTTTTCATATCTAATTTTCTGTATTTGTCACACTATTAATATTGTTAATTACCAGCCCGGATTCTGTACTAACTTACCGTTTCTCTGCAGTACGTTTCTCTCCAAAGGCCACAGGTACATCTTGTTGTTGAATACACGGTTCATGGTCTTCTCGGTGCTCCATACGCGCTCGGTATAGAACTGACCGCGCTGAGCCGAGGTAGCGCTGACGTCGAGGCCTCTTACCGGTCTGTTGTAAGCATCGTTAGCATCCTTCCAACGGCGCAAATCCCAATAGCGGTGTCCCTCGAAGGCAAACTCTATCTGATACTCGTGTTTGATGATCTTGCGCATGTTGTCGCGGTCCTGAGCATCGGCAGCCGTAATGCCCGGCTGTCCGGCACGGTAACGGATCATGTTGAAGTACTTCACCATTTCGTCCACGTTGCGCGATACGGTGATGCCGCTCGCCTCGTCGGTGTACGAACCATCCATTTCGTTCATCGCCTCCACATAGCCCAGCAACACTTCGGCATAGCGGATCACCGGGAAAGTCTTGGCCTTAACCGTACCATTCCACCAGATACAGTCATCCTGATGTATCCACTTACGGCAAGTGTAACCTGTACGGTTGTGATAATCACTGTTATTCAAATCGGAAGCCGAACCACCACTGTAGTAATCGCACACATAGTTATGGGTGCCGGCACTGGCATCGCGGTGCGACATAAAGGGCCATACACAGGCATTGAAGCCAATAGTAGCATAGAAACGCGGCTCGCGGTTCCAGTCACGGTGGGCACACTGTTCGGAAACCTGATAATCGGACGCGAAGGTCAGACCCTGTCCGATGGGATCGCCGGATTTTTCGGCATCGGTCGCTTCGCTGAATGGACGACCGTCGGCCATACGATACTCGTCAATCATGTCCAACGTCACACTGAAGGTAGCATTTCCACCCAACTTGGCAGGCAAAATCAGACGATAATCTCCGTTAAACCAACCATTAGTACCGGCTGCTGGCAGACTAGGATAATACAAAATGTATTCTTTCACCTGATAAGGTTGATATGTACCATCAAACAACGTCTTGTAAGACTTGTAGGGATCAATATTCCCGGCTCCGTCAGGATAGTCTGCACTGGATACGGTGCTGGGCAATGGCAAAGTACCTGTACCCAACGTATTCACAATCTTATCCACGATATTAAGTTCATATTTACCCGTGTCGATAACACGCTTGAACGAAGCGGCAGCCTTTCCCCACTTGCTGTTATCTACTTCCTGAGAGATGAAATATTCACCCTCTGCTGTCTGCCAATCGGAATAATAGGTATTGCCGTTGAACAGCGGACTGGCAGCATACAGTTGTACACGGGCTTTCAGCGCCATTGCCGCACCGCGGGTCGGGATATATTGCATTGCCTCGATACGACTATCGGACAAGTATTCGATGGCCATATCCAGGTCGGCACAAACCTTCTCAACACATTCGTCGTACGTAGCACGCGGGAACGAAGTTTCGCTACCCTCGGCATCGGTGTCGATCGGAGTGTCGGGCACAAGGACTACCGGACCGTAAAGACGCATCAGATAGAAATAGAAGTAAGCACGCAGGAAATAGGCACGACCCCGGAAGTCACGCATTTCCATTTCGCTCAGCTCTTCATTTCTGTTAATGTTCTGCAGAACGATGTTTGCCTTACGAATTCCCTGGTAACATGTAGACCAAGGATTGAATTTACAATCAGACTCGGTTACCTCATCATAAAGGATGGCATTACCCGGCAACACAAAAGGAATTATAGCTTCGTCTGAACCCAAACCGGATGGAAGAGGAGGCGTATATCCCCACTCACTACCCGTCTGAGGAGATTCATCGGGCAACAAAGATGCTGCACCATTGATATATTGTTCGGTTCTTTCGCGTGAAAGGAAGATGGAGTCGAGGGTGGTCTGGTCATAGACATACTGCTCGATATCGAGGTAGTTCTCGCAGGAACCCATCATCATGCTGGCAGCTGCAAAGGCAACCATCGAAGCCACCTTGCCTACTTGCCAGAATTTTTTCTTATAAATATTAAGATTTACCATAAGGCTCTGTTTCTATGTTTAGAAGTTGAGGTTCAATTGTAATGTATAAACTCGTTGGATAGGATAAGCTGTACCGTTGGATCCTGCCTGAGAAGGATCGAGCAGTTTTTCAGGCGACCAAACTGCCAGGTTTTCACCAATCAGACTGATGGTAGCCTTCTGCAGACCGAACCGTGAGAAGAACTTGTTGCTCAGCGAATAGGATATCTGTACGTTCTTCAAGCGGAGGTAAGAACCGTCGGCCAACCAGAACGTAGAGTTCTTACTGTTGTTACCGCTACCGCCGTAGTACAGACGCGGGAACATGGCATTCGGATTCTCGGTTTCGGCCGTACCGGAAATCTCGCGGGAAATCCAGCGGTTGGCAGGGTCGGCCACTGCGGTAATCACGTTACCGGTCTTGCTGCCGGAGAAGGGCTGATACATGTTACCACCACGGAAGTAAGTCACACGGCTGACACCTTCGAACAGGACACTGACGTTGAATTTCTTCCAGTTGAACTCCGTAGCAAAACCATACTGGATCTGCGGTACGTATGAATACTTCAGAGGTACCTGATCTTCATCGTTCACATAACCGTCGCCGTTCACATCCTTGTACTTGATATCACCCGGCATATAAGTACCGTACTGCTGAATCGGACTGTTGTCGATATCATCCTGATCCTTGAAGAGTCCCAAAGCTATCAGACCACGGTTGATGCCGCTCTGATAACCTACATTTGTCTGATACGGATAACGCTGGATGGCCTCTTCGAAATTGGTAACTTCGTTCATGGACTGGGTGTAGTTGGCACGTACCACCAAGTACTTGTCGTTGTCGCCCAACGGCTGGGTATAAGAGATGTGACCATCGGCACCCCAGCTCTTCATTTCGCCCACATTGGCAAAGGGTAAAGAAGGCAAACCGACTTCGTCAGGCACACTTGCACGGCGCTGATAGATACCCGAACGATAGTCCTTGAAGAAATCGACCGTCATGTCGAAACGTTCGTGGAAGAAACGCATATCGATACCCAAGTTATACTTCTTGGCTTTCTCCCAGCGCAGGTTGCTCGAACCGACTTGGGTTTCGATCAGACCGTTACCGTTGTTCCAAACACCGGAACCGCTTGTTCCCACCAACGTCAGGTACGGGAAACGTACAGAAGCATCTGACAATCTATCGTTACCTACGATACCGTACGAAGCTCTGATCTTGAAATAGTTAACGAAGAAGTTGCGATCCTGATACCACTGGTACTGCGTGGGCGACCAACCCAACGATATGGCAGGGAACCATCCGAACTTCTTGCCTTTCTCGAAGGCCTCGGAACCGGTGTAACCCATGTTGAATTCGGCCATGTAAATATCGTTGTACGAATAAGAGAAACGGCTGGCATAGCTGTTGTAACGCTTGGGGATGGCAGTCAACAACTGATTCCAATACGAATAAACTTCATCCTGCCAATAAGCATTGATAAGGGCACCGACACGGTGAACCTTGTTGAACACACGGTCGTAGTTGACTCTGAACTCAAAATAGTATTTACGCGAAGCACTTGTACCTACCGAAAAATAAGGTTCTACAGCTTCGGAAATTTTTTCCAGGTCGAGCGAACCGTCGCGGTTACGTCCGTTGGCATAGTAAATAGCAGGCTGCTTTCCACGGGTTTGCGTCATGTCGCTGTTACCGTCGAAGTTGAACAGTCCCGTTACAGACAGACCCGGCGTAATGGCCTTCAGATCCTGAGTCAAGGTCATCGTGATCTTGTTGTTGTTGGAGTAGTACTTCTGGTAACCGGTCATATTCAGCAACACATAGGGGCTGATGGTATTCTTATTGCTACCGTAACCGGGTGCCTGACCGGTAGTGTACATCAACGGCACGGTAACCGGTGTCAGATTGGCCTGAGCTTCCCACAACAGTGTACTGTTATTACCATAACCCGGATAGTTCTGCGTAATGATATAAGTCTCTTCGTTCAGCGAGAGGGTGGTTGTCGGAGTGATGTTCACATCGACATTGGCACGGAAGTTGAACTTGTTATACTTCACGTTCGTATCATACATGTTCACGCCCTTGTCTTGTTTGAACAAGGCATCCTTGGTCGTAAAACCGGCACTGATGTAGTAGCGGGCTATCTGTCCACCGCCTGAAGCGCTGAGGAAGTACTGCTGGTTCCAGGTATAGTCTCTCAGGATGACGTCGCGCCAGTTGACGTCGGGATGCAGGTCGGGGTCCATGTGGCTCCGGAACAGGGCCAGATCGACATCGGAATAGATGGGAGAACCACCGCGGGTAACGGAAGCCTCATTGGCCAATTCAGCATAGGTGGCAGCATCCACATACTCCGGCATGCGCGGAGAATAAGACAGACCGGCATTCATCTTAACGTTAATGTCCAGCTTACCGGCTTTACCTTTCTTGGTGGTGACCAATACAACACCGTTGGCACCACGCACACCGTAAACAGCCGTCGAGGAAGCATCCTTCAGGATGGAGAAGCTCTCAATGTCCTCGGGGTCGAGGGTGTTCAGGTTGCCTTCGATACCGTCGATCAGCACCAAGGCACCGGAACTGGCACCAAAGGTACTGATACCACGTACCCAGAATTCGGAGAAGTCGTTGCCCGGCTCACCACTACGGGTGACGGAGATGATACCCGGCACGCGGCCACCCAACATGTTGCTGACAGAGGTTGCCGGCGCCTTCAGTTGGGCCACTTCGACACCGGTAACGGCACCCGTCACGTTGATCTTCTTCTGTACCTTACCGGAAGAAGTAATCACGACTTCGTCCACCAGCGTCGAGCTTTCCTTCAATGCTACCTGCATCTGGTTCATGTTCTTTGTTACTTTAAACGACTGCGTTTCGTAACCGACGTATGAAATCTGCAGCGTTTGCCCACTCTTGATGCCACCTAATTTAAAGTGTCCGTCCACATCGGTGATGGTACCCAATGAAGGATTTTCCTTGACCGCTACGGTCACACCGATTAATAACTCTCCCTTTTCGTCCATCACTGTACCGGAGGCTGAAAAGGTGCCCTGTGCGTACAGCGTGCCATACGAAGCGATCAACGCTACCAGGAGCATTAGGATATGTTTTATTTTCATTGTTGACTAATTGTTATGTTGATAATAAGTTTGTGTTCAATCCGGATGTAGTGTATGGTTGTTATTCAATGGTCATCTTACGGATTACACCTGTGTTGTCTTCACCGATGAAGAAGTTTTCATCAGCGTCGAGAGCGATGCAGAGCGGACTGTCGAAGTAAGCCTCGGTAGGCGTACCGTTCACTTTACCATTCTGGTTGGCATGTCCGGCAACGAGAGAAACCTCGCGTCCGACAATCTTCACGATGCAGTGCGCACCCTGCAGAACCACATAGAGTTCGCCTTTGCTGTTGACACACATGCCGCACGGATTCTTCAGCACGGCGTCGTTCAGACGGTCGCCCGTCACGTTGTTGCCTTCCCAAGAGGCCTTGAAACCGGCATAACGTTCCACTTTCCAGGTGCCATCGGCTTCCTCCCAAATCTTGAAAATGGCATTGTTGTCGGGATAAGAAGCAAAGAACGCCTTGTCGTATTTGCTATAAGTAAGGTAGTGTCTCCACTGCGACGTATCAACACCCGAATATTCGGCAGGGAACTGGTTGACGTTGAACATCAAATCACACGTTTTGTCTTGCAAGTCAACCTTGTACAATCCGTCGGTAGCCATCACATAGAGGTAACGGTCGTCTTCGGCGAAACTCAAGTTACCCTGATTGTTACCACCATTGAAGGGGAAAGTGATGCCGGTAACGTTCAGTGTCCATCCGTCGCTGCGTTTGGCCGTGTAAATTGTCCCGTCGCCACGCGATACAATGGCAACACCGTCGCGCGAATTGTTGGTAGCCACACTACCCATGTAACCGATACCGGTGAGCTGAACCATCATGTTGTCGTCGAACGACACCAGATAAATCTTGTCGGCCCAACCGCCACACGATACAATCAGGTTGTCACCGTCCTGACCGGAAACGGTTGCCAAATCGGACGTACTGTTCAGACGGGCTTCGTCGAGGCTACCTGTCACGTGCGGGTCAGTTTCGTCGAACTTACCGACTACCGTCGTTACCGACTCGGTCAGGTAATACTTGAACGTGAAGTTGTCCAACGTATAAGTCTGCCCATCGACTTCCATGGTGATTTCTTTCACTCCTGCCGGTTGCTTGGGCACCAATCCATAGAGGTCGCGTCCGTCGCAGTTGACCAACACTGCCTCTACGCCGCCGAAAAAGACCTTGATTTTGCTCAGATCGAGCGGGAAATTTCCGGTAATCACAAAATTGTTATTAATTCGCCCCCAATTCGGCGACATCGATTCCATCGCAATGGGCTTGCTTGGATCGTAGTAATTGCCCTTTTCGGGCCACTTTTCAATTTCCTCCTTTCCATTACATGAGGTTATCATTAGTGAAAAAAGAACGGAAACACAAAATAAGATTGCGTTAATTCTCATAATGTAATTTTAAAATGGTTAACATTATTATGGTTTCTTCGGGGCAAAATTAAATAATATGTTATGAAATGTATATGGGGAAAAATACTTTTGATATGGGAAAATGAACTTTTTAAGGGTAAAAAGGACACTTTACCTGGCTGGACACTAAATTTCTGTGGGGAGAGGCAGAACTTCACCTCTGCATGGGGCACAGAGGAGCACAGAGGAAAAAGGGGTGAAAGCAGCAAAATGTGTGGTGAAACCAAGTGTCCGAAAGAGACGTTTCACCGTAAGCAGATGAGGGTGAACAGGTTGCGGTGAAAGATGGATACGCGGACGACGCAGATAGGGCGGATGGACGCGGATTCTAATTGTGTTGTAGTAAATTAGCGTGAAGCTTTATCTTTCACCATATCTTGCTGTATATCAGAATGATAGTTTCCCGGTGAAAGCGTGAACCCGATTTTCCCCTTTCTACTTTTTATCCGCATAAATCCGCCTTATCCGCATCCTCCGCGTATCCAATCCTTCACCCACCGCCCATTTCGAATGTTTCACTTTTCATCCTCAAAGTGCCACTTGGCAGTCGTAACTACCTACTTTAGCCAGCCCACATCCATGAGGAACCGGCAGGTTTTGTCCGAACCCTCCACGAGTATTGCCTGAAAACCTGCCAAGTGTTGCCCGAAAAGCCGACGAGTGTTGCCTGAAAACCCCGCATGTAATGCAAGTACGGCTCCC
>ULTX01077052.1_pt1 | contig 29904 bp, 24 predicted proteins | sample 1958041 | NCBI WGS metagenome assembly ULTX01 (sample SAMEA4835747, study PRJEB28245) | human gut metagenome | biome: gut microbiome; material: fecal sample | place: Denmark | collected 2008
ATAAAAATATTAAAATACAAATTTAACTTATATAATTCGAAGATAATGAAACATACACAGAAATGCAACTTACAAAAACACAAATAAAGGCTATCCGTGTTATATTCATGCTCAACTGGTAAAAAAGCACTATCACATGGATAGTTATTTTAAACGATTAAGATCAAAATCACCACGAACTCAGAGAACTTATACGACTATAAAACAAGTTTATACAACATAATGCCCCACCAAGCATCACATGGCAACTTTTTGAAATAAATATACATCTTGATACGATACACCTATCCGTATCCAATCTTTCAGAATCGCACATTCCACGTAACCTGCGGATAAGAACAATTTTCTACTTGCCACATTCCCCGCCGGGATATAGGCATATAACTGATGCAAACCAAGCCGCTTAAAGCAATGAGCCTCCATCAAATCGAGGGCCTTTCCTGCTATCCCCTTTCCCCTCAAGTCTTTCCGTATAACCAGCCCTACCTCCGCACGATTATGGCGCACATCAAACGAAAATACATCAATGATACCCGCCACTTCACACTCTCCTTGTACAATCATTAAGCGCAACTGTCCATCGACATATAAATTATTTTGGTTCTCAGCTATATAACGTTTCAGCTGAAAGCGAGAATAAGGACCGGTAGCTGTCCCTAATTCCCAAAGTTCAGCATCATTCTCAAAAGATAGAATTACCTCCAAATCTTCCGGCTCCGGCGCCCTGAGCCTAATAGTCTCTTTATTCTCCATAAGCCACTCATTTTTGGTCTCCATCTATCTCCAAATCCAGTTCCCGCATCAACCTTCTACGCCCCGGCACACAAAAAAGCGAAGCTACCAACAGCATTCCCACACACAACAAACTTGTCAGATTAAGCGTTGTATAATATACTGTCAGATTAAACAATACCGGAGCCCCTAGCATAGCCAGCCGAATTTCACACCAGCGACGATAGCTCACCAGTGCTTCCGGTAATGACAACTGCCGCACATAGCGTGTCAATGAAAGGCTGAACATACGTAACGAAAGAGGTATCAGACAGACAGCCAACAAAATGCCCACCGTCTGAAGGATATATTCTGCTCGCACATCACCCACCAAGCTACCCTGAGGAAAAACATCTGTTTCATACAACACACACCATACGACAGCAAAAATCCACCACAAGGCAAACTCTACTTCCAACAACCGAAGCAAACAAGATATTTTCTTTTCCATCACACATTCTTTTTAAATGGTTCCTGTAAAAGCGACACGATTCACGATAGACCGCCCTAACGTCACTTCATCTGTATACTGCAATTCATCACCAATAGATATCCCCCTGGCAATCATGGTTATTTTCACCTCACAACCTGCCAGTTTACGAAAAATATAGAAATTGGTCGTATCGCCTTCCATGGTAGAACTCAATGCCAGAATGACCTCCTTGACCGTACCTTCCTTGACACGGTTTACCAAACTCTCGATTTCCAAATCGGAAGGACCTATACCATCCATGGGAGAAATCACGCCCCCAAGCACATGATACAACCCATGATACTGCTGGGTATTCTCTACCGCCATCACGTCGCGTATATTTTCTACCACACATACAGTCGTTGCATCACGCAAAGGGTTAGAACAGATACGGCACACGTCGGTGTCGGAAATATTGTGACACACCTTACAATATTTTACTTCTTTCTTTAAAGTGGAAATCGCATTGCTGAAAGCTTCCACCGTAGCATTATCCTGGCGTAACAGATGCAGTACCAGACGCATGGCAGTTTTCCGCCCGATTCCAGGAAGTTTAGCAAACTCTCCCACTGCCTTTTCCAGCAAAACTGAAGGATATTGTTGATTCATTCTTTATGATTACTTTTCTTACAAAAGGCAAAAATACAGATAAAATCCTTTAGCTGTATGCGGCAAAAGAGAAAAACAATTACCTTTGTATCAAACAACTCAAATTCGACCTATGGACATTACCAGCGCAGAGTTTGTCGTAAGCAACTCACGGGCCGACATGTGCCCCCAAACCCATTTACCGGAATACGCCTTTATCGGACGCTCCAACGTGGGAAAATCAAGTCTCATCAACATGCTGACCAAAAATCCCAAACTGGCCATGACCTCATCTACGCCAGGAAAGACTTTGCTTATCAATCATTTTCTGATCAACAAAGAATGGTATCTAGTCGACCTTCCTGGATATGGCTATGCACAGCGGGGAAAAAAAATGATGGAAAAAATCCAAAAACTCATCGAATACTATGTACTCGATCGGGAACAATTGACCTGCCTCTTCGTCCTCGTAGATAGCCGACTTGACCCACAACGTATTGATTTAGAATTTATTGAATGGTTAGGAGAAAATGGAATTCCTTTTGCACTGATTTTTACCAAAGCTGACAAACAAAGTGCCGGAAAAACCAAAGTCAACGTCAACCGTTATCTGGAGAAACTGAAAGAACAATGGGAAGAGCTTCCCCCTTATTTTGTATCCTCTTCAGAAAACAAAATTGGACGAGAAGAGATTCTGAATTATATCGAACAGATTAACCATTCGATCAAAGAACAGGCAGAATAAAAGAATCTCCTCAAAATGGCATAAGTCACTTTGAGGAGATTTTATTTTACAGACAACTCAATCATCAACGGGAGAATACGATGTTCCCATTCTTATCTATATCCAGATGTACATTATAGCATGATGCCCCATCGGGAATACAAAGTGTTGCCACATAACGATAACCTTTCCCGTCTACCCTTACAAAATCCATATCACTTAGAATGGCATTACTCAGGAAATCTGCTGGCACCACCCGTTCAAACATTTCTTTCTTGATATCCTTGGAAAACAAGCGTTCCTTCCCTTTGTACACACAAATATGAATAATGTTGTCGTAGTATATATTCTCCACCGGAAGCCCTTCCTCACTGATACTCAGCAGGGTCACCCTTTTCTTGGTAGGATTAATATAGGCATATCCACGATAACGTTCTCCGTCATAAAGAATGACCGAATCCTTCTCAAAAACTTCGCTTTCAGTTTCACGGACCGGTACCACCGTTCCAAAAGAAAGCGTATCCGATTCGGCTTTATGCAAACTCACCACCTCCCCAATCGATGTCCGATAACGCAGGCTATACACTTTCTGCTCTTCAATAAGATAATGAATGGGCTGTGCACTATATACAATCATCGTATCATGACGTATCGTAAACGGCATAGGAGCATTTATCTGACTGGAATAATAAATACTGTCACCCTGAACCTTGAACAAAGGCGCTTCTGTATTATCATCCAACCAGATGCCTTGTAACAACCGCATGGCCTCACGGTCTTCCACCTGCTCTTCCGCTCCTTTCTGCTGAGGAGACATACATCCCCACATGAACCCTATCCCCCCAAGAAGCATTATCAAGCCTGATTTCTTCATGTGTCAATGAATCTATAAATTTATTTTCCGATGCAATAGTAAGCTATTCCCAATTCAGAGAGTTCCTGCATGTCATAAATATTTCGCCCGTCAAAAATGACCGGATGGTTCATCGTTTTTTTGATAACTCCCCAAGCCGGCAAACGGAATTCTTTCCATTCCGTCACCATCAGCAAAGCATCTGCATCCAGCAGAGCATCATACATATCACGCGCATAGTAAATGCTATCTCCCAGCCGACGACGAGCTTCATCCATAGCCGCAGGATCGTAAGCCCTGATCTGACAGCCGGCTTCTTTTAGCTTTTTAATCAACACCAAAGCTGGAGCCTCCCGCATATCGTCTGTTTCCGGTTTAAAAGCCAATCCCCATAAAGCAACCGTCTTCCCTTTCAAATCACCTTGATAATACTTACTGAGTTTACGGAATAGAATATCTTTCTGATCTTCATTGACAGCCTCCACCATTTTCAATACCCGCATGGAGTAACCGTGTTCTTCGGCTGTCTTGATTAAAGCCTTTACATCTTTCGGGAAGCAAGAGCCCCCGTAACCGCATCCCGGATAAAGAAACTTACGTCCGATACGGGTATCCGAACCCAATCCGCTACGTACCATGTTTACATCCGCTCCCACAAGTTCACATAAATTGGCTATGTCATTCATAAAACTAATTCGCGTAGCCAACATCGAATTGGCCGCATACTTTGTCATTTCTGCAGATGGAATATCCATAAAAATCACCCGGAAATTGTTCAGCAAGAAAGGACGATAAAGCTTGCTCATCAAATTACGGGCACGCTCCGACTCCACACCTACCACCACACGGTCGGGAGTCATAAAGTCGTTGATTGCATTCCCTTCTTTGAGAAATTCCGGATTGGAAGCCACATCAAAGTCAATGGATACCCCGCGACGGTCCAGTTCCTCACGAATCACGGTTTTCACTTTTTGTGCCGTCCCCACCGGCACCGTACTCTTCGTCACTACCAGTACATATTTCTTCATGCAACGGCCAATGGTACGAGCCACCTCGAGCACATACTGCAAATCAGCACTTCCATCTTCATTAGGTGGAGTACCTACAGCACTAAACACAATAGACACCTCGTCCAGACAATCGGCCAGCGAAGTAGTAAACCGTAAACGCCCGGCTTTGACATTTCGCTGTACCATATCTTCGAGTCCTGGCTCATAGATAGGAATCTGCCCGTTCTTCAATGCAGCGATTTTTTCTTCATTCGTATCTACACAAATAACATTCGCCCCAGTTTCTGCAAAACATGTCCCCGATACCAAACCTACATATCCGGTCCCAACAATTGCTATATTCATGATGATTAAAGTATTTCTTGCATTTTTCCCCGACAAAATTACAACAAATTTGAATTCAAATCGAAAAATGCCCGCCGAAAGATAACCCTCATAAGAGAAAAATGTATTAATTTTGCAATATGATTGAATTAGCAAAACATATAGAAGTACTATTGCTGGAAAACGACTGCGTCATTGTCCCGGGCCTAGGAGGCTTTATTGCACACAGACGTCAGGCTTCTTTCTCAGAGCACACAGGAGAATTCCAGCCTCCTCTCCGTACCATCGGATTCAATCCTCAACTGGTTATGAACGACGGATTGCTTGTACAGTCGTACATGCAGGCATACAATACAGACTTTCCCGACGCTACACGACGAATTGAAAAGATTGTTACCGAAATGAAAGATCAGCTTTACCAGCAAGGCCAGGTAGAGCTTAAAAACGTGGGTACAATTTATTACAACATGAATGGAGGTTACGCCTTTGAACCGGCAACTTCCTCGTTTTTTACTCCAAGCTTATACGGTCTGGAAAGTTTCACGCTTTCAGCACTTCAACCGATTACGAAACCTTCTGGCTCAGAAAAAGTTCTTCCGGAAATAAAGGTCTCTCACAAGAAACATATTTCCGTACGCCATTGGGCACGTAACATAGTAGCCGTAGCAGCTGCCGTCTGCCTGTTTTTCATTCTTTCTGTACCGGTAGAAAACACCTATATGGACGATGCGAACTATGCTTCCCTTGGATCAGTCAGCATGTTTGATGCCATCCGCAACCAATCGGTTGCCACCAGCATACAAACCCATCAGACAGCTAAATCTCAGAAAGCAATCCAAAAGCAACAGAGCGGTGAAAAAAGAGTTCGCAACAACATCAACACCCTCAAACCTGTAGTAATTAAAACGGAAAAAGTAGCTGCGGATCCTACCGTAGTAAACACCACGAAGAAAAAATCCAAAGCTGTACAAGCTTCCTCCGTAAGAACAAAGGCAAAAGTTGCGGCTGAAGCTACTCCAAAACAAAATCCGATACAACCTACAGCCAATAAGAAAAAAACTTATATTATTGTAGCCAGCCTGACAACTGCCAGTGACGCGCAAAAGGAACTGAAGAAACTCCAACAAAAAGGTTATAAAGACTGTCAGGTACTGGAAACCGACGGACGATTCCGTATTGCATTGGCAAGCTATACAAATGCGGGCGATGCATATAAAAAGGTACAAAATTTGCGTAACCAGGAGGAATTTAAAAGTGCCTGGGTTTTCACTTCAAAATAAATACGTTTTTTAAAACAGATGAAAAGAGTAAGATGCCCCAAATGTGACAATTTCATCCAGTTTGATGAGACTAAATATAAAGAAGGACAGTCACTCGTCTTTATTTGTGACAACTGCAAGAAACAGTTCAGCATCCGTATCGGCAAGTCCAAACTGAACGCAGCCAACCGCAAAGCTGAGGTGGTGGACGAAAAGGAAGGCGTGCAGGACTTCGGCAATGTACTGGCCGTAGAGAACGTGTTTGCCTACAAACAGGTGTTGCCGCTGCATGAAGGCGACAACCTCATCGGACGCCGGTGCAAGGGAAACGACATCGACATTCCCATCGAAAGCAACGACCCGAGCCTGGACCGCCGGCATTGCTACATCAACGTCAAAAAAGACAAACAAGGAAAAATTATTTATACGCTCCGTGACAACGACAGCATCACGGGCACTTTTCTGATGAACGAAATACTGGGCCCGAAAGAGCGCGTCCGCATTGAAGACGGAGCCGTCATTACCCTCGGTGCCACAACCCTGATTCTGAGAGCGGCAGAAGGACAAACGGAAGAATAACCGCCGCACTTATCTTCGTATATACAATTTAGGATAACTATAACACTAACAAACCTTTTACTCAATTATGGCTTTTACAAACAACGTAATGATTGTCCGGCACAAACTGCTGGAAAACCTGGTTGCTTTATGGAAAGAAAATCAATTAGTAGAGAAAATCGACCGCATTCCTCTGGAACTCAGTCCGCGCCGTTCACAACCGGTGGGACGCTGCTGCATCCACAAGGAACGTGCCGTTACCAAATATAAGTTGCTCCCACTGCTGGGTTGGGATATGACCGACGAAACGGATGAGCTGACTCCCCTTTCTGAATATGCTCGCAAGACATTGGCACGCAAGGAAAGAATCAAGGAAAACATTCTTTGCGTCATCGACGAGGCATGTTCTTCCTGCGTGCAGGTGAACTACGAGGTAAGTAACCTTTGCCGGGGTTGTGTGGCCAGAAGCTGCTACATGAACTGTCCGAAAAGTGCCGTACATTTCGACAAGAAAACCGGCCAAGCCCATATTGACCACGACAAGTGTATCAGCTGCGGTATCTGCCACAAGAGCTGTCCGTACCACGCCATCGTGTACATCCCGGTGCCGTGTGAGGAAGCTTGTCCTGTAAAAGCCATCAGCAAAGACGAACATTACATCGAACACATCGACGAAAGCAAGTGCATCTACTGCGGCAAGTGCCTGAATGCCTGCCCCTTCGGTGCTATCTTCGAAATTTCCCAAGTGTTCGATGTACTGGAAGCCATCCGCAAGGGAGAACAGGTGATTGCCATCCCGGCTCCTTCGGTATTGGGCCAGTTCAATGCCACCATCGACCAAGTATACGGGGCATTGAAAGAAATCGGTTTTGCCGATGTGATTGAAGTGGCCGAAGGTGCCATGCATACCACCAGCAACGAAGCGCACGAACTGCTGGAGAAACTGGAAGAAGGACAGAAATTCATGACTACTTCCTGCTGTCCGTCGTACATCGAGCTGGTCAACAAACACATTCCGGCCATGAAGCCTTACGTATCCAGCACCGGCTCTCCGATGTATTATGCAGCCCGCATCGCTAAACAGAAATACCCGAATGCCAAAGTAGTCTTCATCGGTCCGTGTATCGCCAAACGAAAAGAAGCACAGCGCGACGAATGTGTGGACTACGTGCTGACCTTCGAAGAACTTCATCCGATGTTCCGCGGACTGGACATCGAACTGGAAAAAGCCAATCCGTATAAGGTGGCCTACGAATCTGTCTGCGAGGCACACGGATTTGCACAGGCTGGCGGTGTGGCCGGAGCAGTGAAAGCTTACTTGGGTCCGAAAGCCAACGGCATCAAAATCATGCAGTTCTCCGACTTCACGAAGAAGAACATCGGGGTGCTCCGTGCATACGCCAAGACGGGTAAGGTAGACGCCCAGTTCATTGAAATGATGGCCTGCGAAGGCGGATGCGTGACCGGTCCGAGCGCACACAATGACCCGGTATCCGGCAAACGCCAATTGAACCAGGATTTGCTGAAACGTACCCTCAAGTACGAAAACAGCAATCAGGAATAATCCATGAAAGAATTGATAGAACGCCTTTACCGGGAGCAGACACTGGCTCCCGGTGAATTGCGTACCCTTCTGCTGGAGTGCCGGGGGGAAAACCTCGACTTTCTCATGCAAAAGGCACGCACGGTGGCCCAAAGCCATTTCGGCAACAAAATCTATATCCGCGGCCTCATCGAAGTGGGCAATTGCTGCCACAACGACTGTCTGTATTGCGGTATCCGGAGAAGCAACCGCCACCTGGAACGCTACCGCCTGGATGAGGAAACCATTCTGGCCTGCTGCCGCCACGGATACGAACTGGGATTCCGTACGTTTGTGCTGCAAGGAGGCGAAGACAACTACATGACCGATGAACGGGTCACCTCCATAGTGGCCGCCATCCGTACCTTCTTTCCCGATGTGGCCATCACCCTTTCCCTCGGTGAACGCCCTACCGTTTCCTACGAACGTTTTTTTCAGGCGGGAGCCAACCGCTACCTGCTGCGTCACGAGACGCACAACGAAGCCCATTACCGTCGTCTGCACCCCGACAGCATGTCACTTTCCAACCGTCTGCGATGTCTGGAAGACCTGAAACGCATCGGATTCCAGACGGGTACCGGCATCATGGTGGGAAGTCCGGGGCAAACCGTCGATAACCTGGTGGAAGACATTCTCTTCATCGAGCAGTTCCGCCCTCAGATGATTGGCATCGGACCTTTCCTGCCGCATCACGACACTCCCTTTGCTTCCTGTCCGCCCGGCAGCCTGACTCAGACCCTGACGTTGCTCTCCATTTTCCGGCTGATGCACCCGCAGGCACTGATTCCCTCGACCACCGCACTAGCCAGCCTCACGCCCGACGGACGGGAGAAAGGTATCCTGGCAGGCGGTAACGTAGTGATGCCCAACCTTTCGCCGGTGGAACAACGGAAGAAATATGCCTTGTACGATCACAAAGCCTCCATGGGTTCGGAAGCCGCCGAAGGATTGCGTCTGCTGGCACAACGGCTGGCAGCCATCGGATATGAAATAGATAAAAGCCGCGGAGACTATCCCGGCAAGACGTTATAACTTACATTGCAACTATGTACAAGATTGATTCTCAAAAGGCAGAGGAATTTATCTGCCACGAAGAAATTCTGGATACCCTGGAATATGCCCAAAGCAAGAGCCAGGACAAGGAACTGATACGTTCCATCATTGAAAAGGCCCGCCTGTGCAAGGGACTCTCCCACCGCGAAGCTGCCGTACTCTTGGAATGCAACGACCCGGAACTGGTGGAGGAAATCTACCATCTGGCCCGCGAAATCAAGCAGAAATTCTACGGTAACCGCATCGTGATGTTCGCCCCGCTGTACTTGTCGAACTATTGCGTGAACAGCTGTACCTATTGTCCCTACCACGCGAAGAACAAGACCATCGCCCGCAAGAAACTGACACAGGAGGACATCCGCCGCGAGGTCATCGCCCTGCAGGACATGGGGCACAAACGCCTGGCACTGGAAGCCGGCGAAGACCCTATCCACAATCCACTTGAGTACATTTTGGGGTCCATCCAGACCATCTATAGCATCAAGCACAAGAACGGAGCCATCCGACGGGTGAACGTGAACATTGCCGCCACTACGGTAGAAAACTACCGTCGCCTGAAAGAGGCCGGCATCGGCACCTATATCCTGTTTCAGGAAACCTATCACAAGGAAAACTACGAAAAATTGCACCCCAGAGGTCCGAAGAGCAACTATGCTTACCACACGGAAGCCATGGACCGCGCCATGCAGGGAGGCATTGACGACGTGGGCATCGGTGTATTGTTCGGCCTGAACACTTACCGCTATGATTTTGTGGGACTGCTGATGCATGCTGAACACCTGGAAGCAACCTACGGCGTAGGTCCGCACACCATCAGTGTGCCGCGTATCTGCTCGGCCGACGACATCGATGCTTCCACCTTCGAGAACGCCATCTCCGACGAAATATTTCAGAAGATTGTGGCCGTCATCCGCATCAGCGTGCCTTACACCGGCATGATTATCTCTACCCGTGAATCGCAGCGTTCCCGCGAAAAAGTGCTGGCCCTCGGCGTATCACAAATCAGCGGTGGTTCCCGCACCAGCGTGGGAGGCTATGCCACCGAAGAACTGCCGGAAGAAAACTCGGCTCAGTTCGACGTGAGCGACCACCGCAGCCTGGATGAAATCGTGGCCTGGCTGCTGAAACTGGGCTACATTCCCAGCTTCTGTACGGCCTGCTACCGCGAAGGACGTACGGGCGACCGCTTTATGTCGCTGGTCAAAACCGGACAAATCGCCAACTGTTGTGCGCCCAATGCCTTGATGACGCTTCAGGAGTATCTTTATGACTATGCCTCACCGGAAACACGCCGTTTGGCAGAAGACATGATCCGCAAGCAGATGGAAGAGATTCCCAATCCCGCCATCCGTAAAAGAGCGTTGGAGAATCTGGAACGGATTGCCGAAGGGAAACGCGACTTCCGTTTCTAAATGTAGGACTTAAAGACTTATTAAACGTATGAACGATACCCCCCGTGCCAACCGACTGCACATCGGTCTGTTTGGCAAACGCAACGCCGGAAAGTCGTCGCTGATCAATGCCCTGACGCATCAGGACACGGCCCTTGTGTCGGAAATCCCCGGCACGACCACCGACCCGGTTTTCAAGGCCATGGAAATCCATGGCCTCGGTCCTTGCGTGTTCATTGATACGGCCGGATTTGACGATGAAGGTGAACTGGGCGAACTCCGCATCCGACAGACACAGCGTGCGCTGGAAAAGACAGACATCGCCCTGATGGTCTGCACCGACGACCACTTGGAAGAAGAATTGCACTGGCAGCACCTGTTGAAGGAAAAGAATGTACCCATCATCTGGATATTGAACAAATGTGACCAACTGCCCGATGCCGAGCAGACCATGCGCCGAATTGAAAAACAATGCGGACAGGTTCCTCTGCTGGTGAGCACCCTCACCGGACAAGGGCTGGATGACATTCTGCGCAGCCTCCGGCACAAGTTGCCGGATGAAACCATGGCACAAGGCATTGTAGGCCGGCTGGTGGAAGAAAACGACACCGTCATGCTGGTCATGCCGCAGGACATCCAGGCTCCCAAAGGCCGCCTCATCCTGCCGCAAGTACAGACCATCCGGGAACTGCTGGACCGCAGATGCCTGGTGATGAGCTGTACCACCGACAAGATTGATGCCATGCTAGCTGCCTTGTCCCGTCCGCCGAAGCTGATTATTACCGACTCACAGGTGTTCCGTACGGTGTATGACAAGAAACCTGCCGAAAGCCGGCTTACCTCCTTCTCCGTCCTCTTTGCACAGTACAAAGGTGACATCGACTACTACCTGGAAGGAGCCAATGCCATTGCCCGGCTGACCCCGGACTCACGAGTATTGATTGCCGAGGCATGTACACATGCCCCGCTGGCAGAAGACATCGGACGGGTGAAAATTCCGAACATGCTCCGCAAGCGCATCGGCGAAAGCCTGCAAATCGACATCGTATCGGGCACGGACTTCCCAGAAGACCTGACCCCATACGACCTGATTATTCATTGCGGGGCCTGCATGTTCAACCGCAAGTATGTGCTGAACCGCATCGACCGGGCTCGCACCCAGCAGGTTCCCATGACCAACTACGGAGTGACCATTGCCTACCTGGCGGGGATTCTGGATAAGATAGATTACTGATTTCTGAGAAGTAAGACTAGTTACCCTTCGTTATTCTGACGTGGATTGTTCCCTCAGAGGGCTTATCCTCCTCTAAGCGGAGGGTATAATACACATAATCGTCAATGCCATACTTCTCATACCATTTGCGTGGCTCTACTCCGGAGTCACGCAAACCACAAAAGTAAGTACCTCCCTCAACAGGAATACCGGAAGTATAACTCATAATAGGGGTTTCAAGGCCATCGCCCGGTGTGTATGTCTCCATGAGAATCTTGTTTCTGCCCACGCATACCGTATCCGTAAACAACCCCATATTGGCTGCAGAATTATCTAGAGGCGAATAAAAACAAGTAATACGCAGACTGTCTTCCTTGTAGGGTACAGCCATAAAGTCAACAGTCTCTACGCTGTCGACCAATATCAAATGAAGGAAATCGGGTAATAGTTCACGTTTTGTAAATATACCTTTATGGCAAGATATCTTTTGTAGCTTGGCACGCTTTCCATTAAACTCGCCCCGGATTGTCAGTCTCAGATGCTGCACACCTTGCATCTGGAAATATTCCTGCAAAGGCACGGAAAGAGAATGTGCCGGGTACTCATAACTAACTTTCACTTGTTGTGCCCATACAAGCATACTTAACAGGAGCAATAAGACTGCCCCCAAAATTTGTCTCTTCATAACGGTCTCTTTTTATCTTATTTTCCTCCTCAAATATAGGTATTTCAGACAAGAAACAGACCTTCACCTACAAAAAATGTGGCGCATACTTCTCAGCATGCACCACACCGTTATCCATTCTTTCCAATATCAAAAATCAACATACGATTTCTCGTTCAATCTCCTCAAAGCGCGGGAAAAGCAGATTGTTTTCCAGGTGAATATGTTCGAACAAAGCATCCACAAACGCCTCCAGTTCCTGCATCAGCAAACGGTAGCTGCCACAGCCATCCTGAGGCACCGAGAAATGATCCGTCAGCTGAATGATGTGCAAGTAGCGGTTTCCCTCTCCTTCATGCTCCATCTTCATCACCCGGATAGGATTGGAAATCGTACCACAGTGCATCGGTGCCATACGCTGCCCCTGTTCCTTCGCCGCATACAGCTCATAGAGATACGGGAACAACACATTTTCCTCTTTCTGCAAGTGCATTTCCAAATCTTCCAGCGACTCGCTCACCAGCGCCTTCAGCTCATGCAATTCCGGATGTGCTTCCCCATGCACACGCTCCACTTTTTCCAGCAATGCCAGCAGCTCCGGTCCATTGGCACGGATACCGCGGTGGTGTATCTTCAGGATATAATCCATCAACAAGTTCAACGGCCATGAAGCAAACGGAATCCGCCCGTTCCCGGCCTCTTCCTGACGCGTCAATGCCTGCTCCACGTCTTCCATCGACAAGTTCAAATCGGCACAAGCCTTTTCCAGCGTCACCTCTCCATGACAGCAGAAGTCGATGCCATATTTCTTGAATACTTTCGCTGCAGCAAAGTCATCGGCTACAATCTGTCCTACACTCGTATATTTCCAGTCTTTCGTTTCCATATTCTTTTCTTTTTATTTGATTACGGGTGCAAAGATAAGGCCTCCCCTCCAGAAACTTTGTCACCTATGTGACACCGACCTATAACGAAAGTTAAACCCGTGTTCTGCCGAAAAGAAGTGACACTATATGCAGAAAAACACTAACTTTGCAGGCACGTAAAAAAACAGAACAATAAGATGAAAACAAAAGACATGCCTATACTCCTGCTCACCGGTTATCTAGGAAGCGGGAAAACCACTTTATTGAATTATTTGCTGAGCAACCGTGAAGGAATCAAGTTTGCTGTCATCGTGAACGACATCGGTGAAGTCAACATCGATGCGGAACTGATTCAGAAAGGCGGCATCGTGGGCCAGAAAGAAGACAGCCTCGTGGCCCTGCAGAACGGTTGCATCTGCTGTACGCTCCGCACCGACCTCATCAAACAGATTTTCGAACTGATGAAAATGCAGCGTTTCGACTACATCGTCATCGAAGCCAGCGGAGTATGTGAACCGGAGCCTATCGCCCGTACCATCTGTTCCATTCCCCAGCTGGGTGGAGCCTATACCAAATACGGAACCTGCCGCCTCGACAACATCGTGACGGTGGTCGATGCCCTTCGTCTGCAAAGCGAATTTGACTGTGGAAAGGAACTGACCCGCAAGGATCTGGAAGAAGAAGACATTGCCAACCTGCTGATTCAGCAGATAGAGTTCTGTTCTACTATCCTGCTGAACAAAGCTTCTGAAGTCAGCCCGGAAGAACTGGACCGCATCCGAAGCATCATCCGTAACATCCAGCCCCGTGCAGAAATCATCGAATGTGACTATGCAAAGGTAGATTTGGACAAGATTGTCGGTACTCACCGTTTCGACTACGAAAAGGTAGCCACTTCTGCAGCCTGGATTCACGAAATAGAACGTCCGGTAACCGAGGAAGAAGAGGCCGAAGCTCATGCTCACGAAGGACATCACCATGACCATGAGCATGAGGAACACGAGCACGAAGCGCATGATCATGACCACGAGCATGGACATCATCATCACGACCACGAACATCACCATGACGAAGGCGAAACGGAGGAATACGGCATCAGCAGTTTCGTGTACTATCGCCGTCCGTCCTTCGACATTCATAAGTTCGACCGGTTCCTGGCAACCAAATGGCCGCGCAACGTGATTCGTGCCAAAGGGGTATGCTACTTTGCCCACAACCGTGACATGTCGTTCCTCTTCGAACAGGCAGGACGCCAGAAACAGATTACAGAAGCTGGACTCTGGTATGCCACCATGCCCGAAGACGAACTTATTGAAATGATGAAACGCGAACCTGGACTGGTGAGAGACTGGGACGAACGCTACGGTGACCGCATGCAGAAGATTGTCTTCATCGGCCAGCACCTCGACAAGGAACAGCTGATTAAAGACTTGGATGCTTGTCTGGAATAACTTGAAACAAACTAAATAAAAATATGCCTTCCTGAGTCCGCCGATTAAGCGCTTCAGGAAGGCATACTTGCTTTTCACCTTTATAATATATATTGACCTTTCCGGCCTCTACTCAATCCACCTCCTGCAACTGTTCCTTTACGGTGGCATCCACTTCCTGCAACGTGCATTTCCGCAAGACTACCTGTCCTGCCTGCTTGTTCTCCGGCAGATCAATCCCCGTCAGACGAATACCGCTTACCCGGTCGAACACAAAAGCCGGACGGAAATCATCTTCCTGCAAACGCAGTTTGATGTGACGCATCTGAATTCCTTTCACATGGCGCACATAAAATCCCCACGAAGGCAGTTCCTCAAACATGGTAAACTCCGGATATCCCTTTTCATTTTCAGGCACATCCTTCAACCGGCTCACCGACATGTAGGCCATCCCCCGCGTAGCACGGCCCGGATACACAATCTCGATGTTCTCCAACGTCACATCTTCAATATCATGCCCCGGTATGCCTGAAATGGAACTGGGGAACGGGTTATGGAAGAACGTCACCGAAGGTCCCCGCAAGTCATAATTAAGGTCCGGACGGCCAAAAGGCACTTCCACATACACATTCTTGATGGACACATGACGCAAGTACCCCGGCTGGTCTCCCGAACGATGCCCCAGACGGATAAAAATCGCATTGCCCGTATTCACCGCATGTACATTGGAGACCTGCACATGCTCAATCTCCGCTCCGTCGACCGACTCAATGGCAATGGCCGAACGGTAGGTATCCTTTACCCAGATGCTATCAATCTTTACATTCTTGAATCCACCGAGTGACTCCGTACCAAACTTGATGGCACTGGCACTGCTGATGATGTGACAGTTGGAAATAGAAACTCCGTCGTTCCAAGCCCCCCGGTTGTGCGATTTCAGGCAGATGCCGTCATCGGCAGAGTTGATGTAACAGTTTGAAATGCGTACCCTCTTACAGTCGCTGATATCAATCCCATCGTTGTTCCAGTAAGCCCGGTTTTCGACATGCAGACTGTCCAACGTCAGGTCGGAGCACAATGAAAACGACAATCCCCACGCGGCGCTGCTCCGAAGACGGGCATTACGGATCTCCACATTGCGACACCCGCGGATGAAAAGCAATTTCGGACGCGTATTCGGCCGCTTACGGTATGTATTATAATGCTTATCCACCAGCTCTCCCGTATGATGCAGACTGTCAATCGTCAAGGCAAGTTCCCTACCCTGGCCGTCAATGCAACCGTCACCCCGGATACCGATATGTTTCGCCCCCTCGGCATAAATCAATGCCTGGTCAAAATGGTCATCGTTCACCTTCAGCTCCTTCTCCGTGCTGAAACCCGGATAATCATACGGGCTCGTACTTCCCAGCAGCACCGCCTCCTTCTCCAGATAGAGCACCACATTCGATTTCAACTGCAAACTGCCGGTGAGATACCGTCCGGCAGGGAAATACAACTGGCCGCCTCCCGATGCATGCAACTTATCGATAGCAGCTTGCAGGCTGTCTGTATTCAGTGTTTTTCCATCGCCCACCACTCCGTGACGAAGCACATTATATTTAATTGCCGTGGCTGTGTTCATCCACAAGCACAGGCCACATAAAAAAAGAAATAAGGTTTGTTTTTTCATGGTATATCTGTCTATTCACGGGTAAAAATACACATTTCATCAGACAACCACCCTATCATCCGTCCATAAAATGGCGGTATCTGACAGAATTTTTCACCTAAACCTGCAAAAAAACGTCTTTTTGAGGCACTCTACCAGCCTCAAAAAGACGCCATCCAACGGCTTCCGTCTTACTTACAGATACATTCTATCGAGCAATGACAAACCAGCCCGGGTCTTGAAGATCTTTTCCCGTACCTTCCGGACAGCTTCTACCGGCAGGTTGTCTTCATAAATATTGACTAGAAAATCGGCTTCCACCAGAATCTGATAGTCCATTCCCTCTATACAATCATACGTGTGATGATGCCCCACCAGCCAGCATATCCGTTCAATCTGTGCTTCAGAGAATGTGCCCATTTCGGTCAGCAGTTTCCGGGCCTCTGCCGGACCTTCCTGTTCCTGATGTTTCCCGTCGCACACTCCATATTTCTTCTCGGAAATCCGGATGCCAATGTCGTGTACAATCGCGGTCGCTTCCAGAATCAGCTGCGTAGCCGCATCCAATCCCTCTGACAAACCAATCATCCGGGCAAAGTAATGCACCTTGATGAGGTGCTGTATCCGTTTCGGGTCACCCGCATTGTAGGTCACCATCCGGTCTGACAATTCATGCAACTGCCAGACGGCTGTTTTTTTCTCGTTTACTTCCATATCTTGCATTCATAAGTTATCTTTTATTCATTGCATGCCTCGGCAATGTGCTTGACAATGCCCGGTCCTTCATAAATAAAGGCAGAGTACACCTGTACCAAATGAGCCCCCGCATTGCGCATGACTCTTGCCTCGGTCGGTGTCATCACTCCCCCTGCTCCAATCAGAAGCATATCCTTGGGCGCATGTGCCGACAAGTATTTCACTATTTCTACCGACTTATAAATAACCGGCAGTCCGCTGATACCTCCCGCTCCAACCTGCGTCACCTCTGCCTGACTGGAATGAATCAGCAACGAACGGTCCTGAGTTGGTCCCGTGGCAATAAACCCATCCATGTGATGTACTTTGGCAAATTCAATAATGCCATCCAGTTTTTCAACAGGCACATCTGCCGGAAGCTTCAACAAGACAGGCTTGTTCAAACGCTGCTTATGGACATCAAGAGCAGTCAATGCCCCAGCCAAGACCTCTGGAGTCATGCTCCCCCAGTTCACTGTATAATAATCCGCATACTGACCAAACGCTTCATATAATCCTGCGAGGTCGGCTGCAGCCCGCTCGTTATCGGCCGGACTATTGGTATTGATATTCACTCCCAGAATGTATTTTCCCTCACGCTTCCGCTGCAGGTTTTTCAAGAAAACCTCTTTTCCAGGATTATTGAAACCTGTACGCGATACCAATGCATGATCCTCAGGCAAACGGAAAATACGTGGGGAAGGATTGCCTGCCACTTTTTCCGGCGTCACGGTTCCCACTTCCAGAAAGCCAAAGCCCAAATCACTCAGTTCGTCGAAACAACTTGCCTCCTTGTCAAATCCGGCAGAAAGACCCACCCGGTTACCAAAAGTCAGGTTCCGCCATTGAAACGGAGCAGTCTTGGGACGATAGTATGCCCGCACCAGACATTTCACTGGCGTTAAATGACGATACACATGAAGCAACCCCATAATCTGGTTGTGAATTTTCTCGGCATCGATGCGAAACAACCAGGGACGAAGAATAGATTTGTACATAAACATAATATTTTTAGTTTCGTGTGACAAAATTACGACATCTCCTCGAAATTTTATCATAAAAAAAAGTTATCCCTTATTACCTTCCCAAAACGCCTAAGCATTCGGAATAAAACGCCTAAACGTTTTGATCGAAACGTCGAAACGTTTTAGTTGAAACGCCGAAGCGTTTGAGATGAAACGTTTAGGCGTTTCAGCACAAACACTTAGACGTTTTCAGAAGGTCTTCAAAAGTCTTCTTTTCTCTTCATTTAAGTTCTACTCACCACCTCCACGCGGCTCAGTGTATGGTTCACCCGCTCCACGTGAATCTGCGTGGCAATCCGTTCGCGCAGGGCCTCCACATGACTGATGATGCCCACCTTCTTGCCGCCAATCTGGTGCAGCCTTTCGAGCGACTCCATCACCGTGTTCAGGTAATCGCTATCCAGCGTGCCGAACCCCTCGTCGATGAAAAGCACATCCACCGAAAGACTCTTCCGGTTGAGCGACGACAGTCCCAAGGCCAGCGCCAGCGACACCAGGAAACTCTCTCCACCCGAGATGGTGGAAGTGGGACGCTTCGCCCCACCCTGGTACTCGTCGCGCAGCAAGATAGTCAGTCCCCCCGGCGGACACTCCATCCGGTAGCGGTCGGTCAGGCGGCTCAGGTAATGGTTGGCCCCGGCCAGCAACTGGCGGAGCACATAACTTTGGGCGATGTTGCGGAACTTCTTCCCGTCGGCACTGCCGAAGAGGGCAGCCACTCCCGCCCAGTTGTCCACTTCCTTCTGTTTCACCTCTATCTGTTCCTTGAGTTTCCGGATGCGCTGCAAGCCCTCTTCCTGATGCGCCAAAACCTGCGCAATGGCCCCCAGACGGGACACCTTCGCGGTCAGCGCTTCCTCCCGGCGAGCCATCGTTTCTTCCACGACCTCCGGCGTCACCGCCTCCATATCCTGCGGACGCTGCGCCCGATGCCCCTCCAGTTCGCGGGCCACCCGCTCTTTTTCCGCCCGGCACGCAGCCAGTTCGTTGTCCAGTTTCTGCAAAGTGCGGCGGGCCAGCTGTACTTTCTCCACCTCCAGCCCCGCCAGCTTCTCCAGGTATTCGCCCGAGATTTCCGGATGGGCCGACAGGAAGGCTTCTACGCCCGCCCTCTTTTCTTCCGCCAGCTTGCGGGAAGTCTGCAAAGCCTGACAGACGGAAAGCACCGCCGCGTGCAAGGCATTCCACCGGGCCGGAAGCCCCTCGGGACACGGACCGTCGGGCACCGCCTCCCCGTCTGTCTCTTTCCAGGCCGGACACACCGTCCAGATGGACAGCCGTATCTCCTCCACCTGATTCTGCTGCCCCGTGAGCGACTCCACCTGATGTGCAAGTCTTTCCTTCTCTTTCTGCCGTTCCGCATAACAGGCCACTTCCTCCTGCAAGCGGGTGATAAATTCCTCCCGGCCGGTCTGCCAGTCGGCTTTCCACGGAACGAAAGTCACCAGCGCCTCCCCTTTCTCCATACACTGGGAAACGGTGAGCCGCTCCCGCGCGAGGGCTTCCTCCAGCATACGGAGTTCCGCTTCCAGACGGGACACGGCCTTGTCGGCCTCCTCCACCTTCCGGTGCCACTGCTCCCGGTCGGCGGTCAGCACCTCGCGTGCCTTGGTCAGCCCGTTCAACCGCTGCTGCAGATCCTCGGCCTGTGCTTTCAGTTCCTCCACCGCCTGCTGCTGCCGACGGCTCTCTTCCTGCAAAGCCTTCCGGTTCTGCTGCACCTCCAGCCAAGCCTTTTCCTTCTCCATCTGGAGCGCCAGTGCCTCCCGCAACGCCTTCCAGTCGCCCAACCGGGTATCGGCTGCCTGCTTCTCCCGCCGGAGCTTCTCCGGCTGCAAGGCCTCCAGCTGCGTGCGGCAAGCCGTGACTTCCGCCTGTTTCTTTTCTTCTATCTTCCGGGCTTCTTCATACGCCGCTGCAGCCTTCTGACGTGCCTCGGCTATCTTCCGCTGCTCTGCCCCCTTGTGGACCTGCTCCTTCCGGCAATCCTCCGTCACCTGAAGCGCCCGCCGAATTTGGTCGGACAAGGCCGTGAGCGACTGCACCGCCTCGTACACCGGCACCTTCTCCTGCACCCCGGCGAGGAAGTCCTCGCACGCCGCCAGTTCCTTCCGGCTACGGTCGCGCACCCGCTCCAACCGGACATACTCCCCGTTCAGGACATGATACTTCTGGGCCAGCCGGGCCAGTTCCTCTTCCGACGTGCGGATGCGCTGCTGCAAAGTCACCTGCTCGGTCCACTGGAAACGCACGTCAGCCGTACGGTCCCAATCCTCCAGCAACGCCTTGTTGCGCCTGTAGCCTTCCGACTCCACCCGTTCCGTCACGGTCTGGAGCGCCTTTCCGGCCTCCTCCTGTGCCAGTACCAGCTTTTGCTCGTCGGTCATCCATTTCCGCAAATCCTGCCATTGCTTCAGTTCCTTGCGGAGTGTCGTGGTCTCTGCCGTCACCTGCGTCTGTTCCGCCTGCAACGCCACCAGCTCTTCGTCGCCCAACAGCACGATGCCGCCCGTCTGTGCCTTCAGTTCCTGCAACTCGGCCTCTTTTTCGGTCTTCATCACATAGATTTCCCGGCTGATGCGCGAATAGATTTCCGTGCCCGTGAGTTTCTCCAGGATGTTCGATTTCTCTTCCTCCTTGCTCTTGAGGAACTTGGTAAACTCTCCCTGCGCCAGCAGCGTGGTCCGGCAGAACTGCTCGAAGGTGAGACCGATGCGCCGTTCAATCTCCGCCCGCGTCTCCGTCGACTTGTTGGTGAGCGGGGTACCGTCCTGCAAGGAAAGGGTCCACACCACTTTCTGGATTTTTCCACCCGCCTTGTTGCGCGCCCTTGCCACGCTCCACACCGCCCGCAGGGCCTCCCCCGCGGCATCCGTGAACCACAGTTCCACCTGCGCCGACACACTGTCGCGCCGCATCAGCATGCGGGAATCGTCGATGCTCACGCCTTCCGTCTGCCCCGAGAAACTGTCGTTCTCGTCCTGATAGCGTTCGTTGGCCGCCTGTTTCAGGCGGGGCGTGGTGTTGTAAAGGGCCAGGCACACCGCATCCAGCAGCGTGGACTTGCCCGCTCCCGTCGGTCCGCAAATCAGGAAGATGGAATCCTCGCCCAACGGCCCGTGTGCAAAGTCGATGCACGCCTTCTCGATGGAAGCAATATTTTCGATAATGAGTTTCTGTAATTTCATGCGTTCTTATTCCTCTTCTTGGGTCTGCACCCGTTTCACAGCCTCTTCCAGCAGGTCGAGCATTTCCGGCGAAATGTCGCGCTGGAACTTATCGCGATAATAGATGGCGGCCACCTGCGACGGAGAGAAGGTCTGCAAGCGGTCCACGTCGAGTTCCGTCGTGTCCTCGGTCGGTTCCGCCGTATCCCGTTCCCACTTGTAACGGCAGAAACGGCACTGCTTGCCGCGGGTCAGTTCATAGGCCCGCTCCATGCAATAGGCCGGAGGCACGTCCTGAATACGGACATGCAGCTGCACGTACAGCTTTTTTTCGTCGGGAAGGGCCTGCAAGACCGCCAAAGCTTCTTCCAAGGGGACGGCCTGCGCAGGCAGCACCTTCAAGGGCCAGAGGTTCCGCACGGGACACGTACGCACTTCAGGCGCAGCACCGTGTGAGGTCAGTTCCACTACACTCACGGAATGTCCGTAACTCTCGTCGAAGCTGACGGGCAGCGGGGAACCGCAATAGCGGGCCCGTCCGCCGGGCAAGGTCTGTGGAAAATGAATGTGTCCCAGGGCCAGGTAATCATACCCCTCGCCCATCAGACGAATATCGGTGTAGTCCATGCCGCCGCGTCCGTCGTCCTGTCCGGTGATATCGCTTCCCGTCACGGCCAGATGGACCATCAGCACCACCGGCAGTCGGGCCGCGTTCCGCTCCGCCACCCGGTCGAGCAAGGTCTGGATAAAGAAGCGCTGCCGGTCTTCACGCGGCACCTCCTCCCCAAGCGACGGGAAGTTCTGCGGATACACATGAGGCAGGGCCACCACATAGCCCCTCAGTTCCCCGTTTCCGTCCTTTACCTCCACGAGATGACGCTCCAGGTCCACCTCGCCCCCCTCGTTCCGGCAGATGGAGCCGACCACGGTCACTCCGGCATACTTCCAGAGGTTGCGGCTGATTTCCAGCTTGGAACTGCTGTCGTGGTTGCCCGCCGTAATGACAATCTGCATCGACGGACACGTCTCGTGCAAGGCCACCAGGGCATCGGTATACAACCGCTGGGCAGCGGCCGAAGGGCTGCAGTAATGAAACACGTCGCCCGACACGAGCAACGCGTCGGGCTGTTCTGCGGCTACCCAGTCGCGCAGCTGCCGGAGGAAATCCCGTTGTTCCTCGCCCCGGTCATAATCGAACAGCTGCTGCCCCAGGTGCCAGTCACTGGTATGTATGATTTTCATCCGGCTTACAACGTTTTAGGGGGATAAAGAGTGTTCCACCACGTCGGGTCATCCTGCAACCATTTGGCAAACCACGCAAAGATGGTGTTCTGCCACTGGATACGCTTCTGATAGTCCAGAATGTGATGGTCTTGTCCGTCCACTACCACCAGGGCCGTTTCCCGTCCCAGCAGTTTCAGGGCCGTGAACATCTGAATGCTTTCGCCCACCGGCACATTGGTATCCGCCGAACCGTGGAGGAAGAGCAGCGGGGTGTGTACCTTGTCGGCATTGAACAGCGGACTGTGGCCGACAAAGAGTTCCGGGTTCTGCCACGGGTAACTGTTGGCAGCCGACACCTCGCTGTAGGAATAGCCCCAATAGCCTTCGCCCCAGTAGCTGGTGTGGTCGCTGATGCCGGCATGCGAGATGGCAGCCGCAAACAAATCGGTCTTCGTCTGGAGGTACTGGGTCATAAAACCGCCGTAGGAAGCGCCAATACATCCAATCTTCTTGCCGTTGACAAACGGATGGGCTTCCACAAACTTGCAGGTGCCTTCAATGATGTCGTCGGCCACATAGTCGCCGAAAGTGTTCACATGGCGGGCAGAGAACTCCTGACCGAAGCCAGTAGCTCCGCTCGGCTCTATCACATACACCACGTAACCCAAGGCGGCATAGGCATGGTGCGGATAACGGTTGCCGAAGTTCCGGCTAGTAGGACTGCATCCGCCGTAGTAGTTCACAATCATCGGGTATTTTTTGTTCGGGTCAAAATGAGGCGGCAGGTAGTAGCGTCCGCAGATGGTATCGCCCCGCGAATTGACAAAATCCCAGGCCTTGCATTCGCCCAGCAGCACATCTTTCAGTTCCCCGTGCAAATCTTCTTCCAGCTTCGAGGCATCCTTCTTCAAATCGACCACATACAGGCGGTGCGCATTGGAGGCACTTTCCCCGTAGAACGACAGGGAAGACGCCTGCTCGGCCACGGAGAATCCCAGTACCATTTCTTCGGGCACATTCACCTTTTCAATGTGCTTCTTTGCCGGGTTCAGACGGAACAGGGAGATGCAGTCGCGGTCTTCCGCATTGAAGTAGACACAGTTGTCGGCAGCCGACCACACCGCCTGCATCACGTTCGGGTTGAAGGTCTTGGTGAGCGGTTCAATCTGCTTGCTCTGCAGGTCCATCAGGTAAAGCTGGATGTCAATCATACTCGGCGTCTGCCCTTCCTTCACGTTCTTGCCGATACCTCCCAGACACTCCGGCGAACCGGCCAGCAGCACCTGACGACCGTCGGGCGAGAAGAGGGCGTTGGTCAGGAAGCCGTCATCTTTCACCAGCTCTTCCACCTGCAAGGTCTGCACGTCCATCTTGTAAAGCGAGAACAAGGTGGTCGGACGCTTGCCCATGCGGTGGTTGGAAGCCATCATCAGGACATACCGCCCGTCGGACGAGATATCCGTGGCCCACACGTTCTTGTAGCCGAAGGTCAGCGGCTGGCAGACCCCCGTCTTCACGTCGAAACGCGCCAGATAGGTACGGTTGCGCCATCCCGGCTGACGGTCGTCGGGGTCGATGAACTCATAGATTTCCTTCTTCTCTTCCGGACCTTTCTGCACCAAGGTAAACAGCAGGTAGTCTTCGGTGGGCGCTACCCGGAAACTACCTTCCGGCAAGTGGCTCACCCACACTTCCTCCTGTCCGGAGACAGGGTCCACCGTCACCAGTTCCCGTCCGGATACGCCCTGACGTACATAATAATACTTAGCGGAACGCGGCATCCAGTGCAGCGTCTCTTCCCGCGTAGCCAGCACCTTGCCGGTCTTCAGTTCCTTGACCTTGGTCTGCGAGGTAGTCTTTCCGCCTTCCTTCGTCACCGTGTACGAAGTAATCAGGTATTTCCCGTCGGCTGAAAGCTCGGTGCCTGTGATACGGGTGCCGTGGAGCACATCGGCCAGGGTGAACAAACGCCCCTGTTCGGTACGGAGGCTGAACACCCCGTCCTGCTTGGCATCGAGGCTCACTTTCGGCACACTCTGTTCGCCCGGCACAGAAAGGTATTTGATGACCACCTGATGGGTAGCCGGATCCAGCGACAGCGAAGTATCTTCCACCCGCTTGCCGTCCACGTACACCTGATAGTGGGAAGCCCCCTCCACCTTCAGCGACACCTGGCCGTAGTGCGTGTTCTCCAGCACGAAGCCCATGAGGTGCAGGGCATAGTCGGACGAAGGTGTCAGCTGTCCGGCCTGCTTCACCTCCGCTCCGTCGAGCAGGGCAAACGACACCGGCGTGTCCAGCAGTGATTCCGCCTTCCACGGTTTGGAATTAACATCCACACTGTCAATCTGATAGGGTTGCATCAAGGTATAGGGACCTGCGTACTTGAACGAGGTCACTTCAATATTCTCGGCATTCACCAGCATGGCTCCGCAAAGAGAACATGCTATAAAAAGTTGCTTTTTCATCTCTTTTTTTCAGTTTATTGCCACAAACATAATCAAAAATCATCATTTTTTATGTATGTTTGTAGAACAACTAACAAAGAGCACCATGAAAAAACATCTGAGCGTATATGTCATTTCCCTGCTGATGCTGGCAGGATGCAGTTCGGTTCCTATCACGGGCCGTAAACAATTGTTGCTGGTCTCCGATCAGGAAGTCTTGTCTTCCAGTCTGACCCAATATAACAGTTACATTAAAAGTGCCCAAAAATCTACCAATGCTGCCCAAACGGCCATGGTAGTAAGAGTGGGAAAAAACATTGCGGCAGCTACGGAACAATACCTGCGAAACAACGGACTGGCAGCAGAGATTAAAGAATTTTCCTGGGAGTTCAACCTGGTAAAAAGCAGTGAAGTAAATGCTTTCTGCATGCCAGGTGGAAAAATTGTGGTATATGAAGGACTGATGAAACTAGTATCATCGGATGATGAACTGGCTGTCGTTCTAGGACATGAAGTAGCTCATGCTGTAGCTAAACACAGCAACGAACGAATCAGCCAACAAATGCTGACGCAATATGGTGCGCAACTGTTGAGCGAGAGTCTTTCAGAGAAAAATCAGATGATACAGACCATCGCCAACACAGTATACGGCATCGGATCTCAATATGGAGTAACCCTTCCCTTTTCACGCAAGCATGAGTCGGAAGCTGATTATATGGGACTGATTCTGATGACCATGGCAGGCTACAACCCTGACAAAGCCGTGACATTCTGGCAAAAGATGTCGGCCAGTTCGGGAGGGAAGGTACCGGAACTGCTGAGTACACATCCTAGTGACGCACGCCGTATCAGCGATATCCAGAAGGAACTCCCTGCCATCAAAGCTAAATTTGGAAGAAAATAAAAATACACACCTGCCATGAAAAAAATCGTAATATTACTTTTGGCTGTATCCTTATTAAGCAGCGGATGTGGAACGACACAACCACAACGCACAGGCGCCATCATGGGTGGAGCTACCATCGGCAACAGTGTAGGGGGTGCCATCGGGGGACTGATTGGAGATTCCCGTCACGGCTGGCGAGGAAGTTACAGAGGGTCTGCAATAGGAAGCATTGTCGGCACACTGGCGGGAGCTGCCATCGGGGGAGCGTTGACAACTCCCAGAACACGCGAGAACAACAATCCTCAACGTGAACCACAAAATCAACCCGTAGAACAAGTTGCTTCTTCCTATGATTTCCAATCATCGCTTTCGTCTTTGCAAATCCATAATCTGCGGTTCATCGATGAAAACCGTAATCATATTCTGAACGCAGGAGAAAACAGCAAGATTATTTTTGAAATCATGAACGAAGGCAGTGAAATAGCCTATAACGTGATTCCCAGTGTAACCGAAATCAGCGGAGCCAAACAGATACACATATCTCCGTCTATCCTGGTGGAACAGATTCTGCCGGGCAACGGAGTGAAATATACAGCGACCGTCAGCGTAGGCAAACGTGTGAAAAACGGCACAGCTACTTTCCGTGTGGCTGTCACCGATACCCGCGGACAAATTTACGACCGGCAAGAATTTACGTTGAATACGTCACGCTGACTTTACTGACCACTATTCTAAATTAGACCATCATGGAAAAAGAACAATCGTTATGTAAAGAAAAGAAACGGGTGGAGCTGCATGAACCTAAGCACTATAAAGTCGTGCTCCACAACGACGACTTCACCACCATGGACTTCGTGGTGAAGGTACTCAAAATCGTGTTTTTCAAATCGCAGGAGGAAGCCGAATCCCTGATGCTGAAAGTGCACCAGCAGCAGTCGGCCACGGCAGGAGTCTATTCTTACGATATCGCGCAGTCTAAAGCGCAAAAAGCTACTCAAATGGCCCGTGAAGAAGGATTCCCCTTGCGACTGACCGTAGAACCCGAAGATAATTAAACAGTAAAACATCAATGAGTCACATCGAAAAATCTGTATATGTAGACAAAGCGCTTTCGTTTGCCCAGGGGTTGGCCTTCCGTTACCGCCATGAATTTATCACCCCTGAGCACATTCTGAGCGCACTCTTTAACCAAGACCCTTTCGTGGAAGCTGTGGAAGAATGCTTCTGTCACATTCCTGTGATGGAAGAGGAAGTAGACGAATACCTTGCTCAAAAAATGGAACAAGTGCCGGAAGACACTCACTACGAGTTGCAGTTCTCGGCACAGTCGAACTTGCTGTTCCAAAATGCATACGCCTTCGTAGAATCATCGAATGCGGAGGTACTGGACATTCCTCACGTGGTACAGGCCATGTTGCTGTTACCCGACTCGTGGGCTTGCTATTTTCTGAAAAAACACCTGAAAGAACGGATTCCCGACTTTATCAGCCAACTGGTGGTCATCTATGGAGATGATCTCAGTCTGGAGGAGAACGATTCAGAAGAGTCACACGGTCCATGGAAAAATTTCGTCACCTGCTTGAACGAGCAACTGAAGCACCACAACCCGCTTATCGGCCGGGAAGAGGAACTGGAACGCACCATCGAGGTACTGTGCCGGAAAGAAAAGAACAACCCGCTGCACATCGGCGAACCGGGTGTGGGAAAGACAGCTCTGGCCTATGGATTAGCTGCCCGCATCGAGGCTGGGGAGGTTCCTGAACGACTGCAAGGAAGCCGAATTTACGAACTGGACTTAGGAAGCATGCTGGCCGGCACGCAATACCGAGGCGACTTCGAACAGCGACTGAAAAACGTCATGAAGAGCCTCAGCGCGGAAAAGAAGGCCATTCTCTATATCGACGAGATACACAACCTCATCGGTGCCGGACAAATCGGTGAAGGTTCGATGGATGCGTCGAATATGCTGAAACCGTATCTGGAACAGGGAGATATCCGTTTCATCGGTTCCACGACCTACGAAGAATACAACCGGTACTTCTCACGCAGCAAGGGAATGGTACGTCGCTTCCAGCAAATTGACATCCAAGAGCCCAGCATCGACGAAGCCGTCCGCATCGTGGAAGGGCTGAAGGAAAAATACGAAACGTATCACCACGTGACCTATGAGCCGGGAGTCATTGAATATGCTGTCAAGGCGAGCGCCCGCTACATCAGCGACCGTTTCTTGCCCGACAAGGCCATCGACCTGATTGACGAGGCCGGAGCCTACCGGGAAATCCATCCGGCAGCCGACGGCGCACAAACGGTCGACAAGAAACTGATTATGGAAGTCTTGTCGCGTACTTGCAAGATTGATGCCAATGCCCTCAAGGAAGAAGACAATGCAGCCTTGGAAGCATTGTACGAGCGAATGTCCGGACAGATTTACGGACAGGACGAAGCCATCAAACAGGTGGTGGAGGCCGTGCAGATGGCCAAAGCAGGACTGCTGGACGAGAACAAGCCGCTGGCCAGCCTGCTGTTTGTCGGCCCTACGGGAGTGGGAAAGACAGAAGTGGCCAAGGTACTGGCATCGGAACTGGGCATCTCACTGGTACGTTTCGACATGAGCGAGTACATGGAGAAGCATACCATCGCCAAACTGATTGGTTCGCCGGCAGGATACATCGGCTACGAAGACGGAGGCTTGCTGACGGATGCCATCCGGAAAACACCCAACTGCGTGCTGTTGCTGGATGAAATCGAAAAAGCACACCCTGACATCTTCAACATCCTGTTGCAGGTGATGGACTATGCGGTGCTGACCGACAACAAGGGACGGAAGTCTGACTGCCGCCACCTAATTCTCATCATGACCTCGAACGCGGGGGCACAGTATGCACACCAGGCATCCATCGGCTTCAATAGTCAGGTGACCACAGGACAGGCCATGCTCCGCCAGGTAAAGAAAACGTTCAAACCGGAATTCTTGAACCGTCTGTCGGCGGCTGTGGTCTTCCATGACATGAGCCGGGAAATGGCAACCCAAGTGCTCGACAAGAAGCTGCGCCAACTGGACGAGAAGCTGGAGCGCCGCCATGTCTGCCTGCACCTGACCCCCGAAGCCCACGAATGGCTATTGAAGGAAGGCTTCAAGCCGGAATATGGAGCCCGGGAAATGGACCGTGCCATTGCAGCCCACCTGAAACCGCTACTGATGCGCGAAATCCTCTTCGGCTCGCTGAAGCAGGGAGGCGACATCACGGTCACTGTAGCAAACAACCAACTGAGTATTCTCTCATAATCTGTACACCATGGTTTTCCAACTGACTAAAAAACTGGCTTTCCCCGACCCGCACTGGGGAGACCCCGACGGCTTGCTGGCCATCGGGGGCGACTTGTCGGTCGACCGGCTCATCCTGGCCTATTCCAACGGCATCTTCCCCTGGTATGCGTTCCGACAAAAAGTCATCCAATGGTGGTGCCCCTTGCAGCGTTTCGTCATCTTCCCGGGAGAGATTCACATCTCCCACTCCATGCGCACGCTGATGAATAAAAACACGTACAAAGTGACGTTCAACCAAGCCTTCGAGGAAGTGATACGGAATTGTTCGAAGCTCCGCATCGACGAGGAAGGAGCCTGGCTGGGCGAGGAAATGATTGAGGCTTACATCCGCCTGTACGAGCAGAACCTAGCAGCCAGTGTGGAGGTGTGGGAAGGCGACAAGCTGGTCGGTGGACTGTATGGCGTGACCCTCGGCACGTGTTTCTTCGGAGAAAGTATGTTCTCGCTCGTGCCCAGTGCCTCCAAGCTGGCCCTGATCCGGCTGGCTCAACTGCTGCATGCCCACGGAGGCACCCTCATCGACTGCCAGTTTGAAACGCCCCACCTCAAGTCAATGGGCGGGCGTTACATCAGTTACGAAGAATACATGAAATATTTGAGAGCAGAATAAAATCCATCAAAAGAGGCTGTCTTTTTAGGGCACCCCTTTTAGACGGGTGCCAGCAGGCACCCGTCTAAAAAAG
>ULTX01035020.1_pt1 | contig 29736 bp, 26 predicted proteins | sample 1958041 | NCBI WGS metagenome assembly ULTX01 (sample SAMEA4835747, study PRJEB28245) | human gut metagenome | biome: gut microbiome; material: fecal sample | place: Denmark | collected 2008
AGGCCATACATGCACGAACCACCTGTCATCCAAGCGTTTATAGTTTTGGCACAGGAATTGTCTTATACATCCCGACGAAACTTCTCTGAAAAAAGTGCCCTCGTCCGTGCAACTTTTCAGCGACAGCTTACGTCTAACAGATAAACGAAACATTTAAAAACAAAAGATATGAAAAAAGTAGCATTTATCCTCATGGCCCTCGTGCTGGCCGTCGGTACACAAGCCTGCTCCTACTCCGGCAACTACGGTTTCGGAAGCGGCAAGCGCGTTATAGGCAGTAACAACTACGTGACCAAAGAAATCCGCATCGACAATTTCAAGCATATCAGCGTCAGCGGAAGTGCCGACGTCACTTACACCCAAAAGTCCGGCCGGCCCAAAGTAGAAGTCTATACCTCGGACAACATCGTCGAGCTACTCAACATCTACGTCGAAGACAATACCCTGCGCATCGGATTCAAGAAGGGGTACAACATTTCCTATAAGAAATTAGAAGTGCGCGTCACCTCGCCCACACTGAACGGAATCTCCATTGCCGGTTCGGCCGACATTGACCTGGTCAACGGAGTGAAGACCGACGATTTCAAACTCAACATAGCCGGTTCGGCGGACATCAACAGTCCCCATACCATCGACTGCACCAACTCGTGTGACATCTCCATCGCCGGATCGGGCGACATCGATGCCAACACCCTGCGCTGCAACCAGCTTGACGTTACGGTAGCCGGTTCGGGCGACATGACCATCAAAGATGCCCAAGTCACTAATGCCAAGGCCTCGGTAGCAGGTTCGGGCACCGTCACCATCGCAGGAACCGTTGACACGGCCGAATACAGCGTGGCAGGTTCGGGCGACCTGAATGTTTCCAACTTCCGTGCACGCAGCGTGTCGGCACGCGTCACCGGCTCGGGCGACATCCGTTGCCATGCCACCGAATTCCTGAAGGCACGCACAGCCGGTAGCGGCAGCATCGGTTACAAGGGCGACCCGCAACTGGATCTGGAAAAGAAAGGCGTATATAAACTCTGACAACAAACATAATTCTCTCTTTCAGGAGGGCACGCGTCAGCCGTCACCCCTCCTTTCTAATGGCAAAAGGGCTTCCGCGAGGAAGCCTTTGCCGTTTCAGCCCGTCCGGAAAAAATAAAAGGGACGCTGCATCACGCGGCGTCCCATTTATCTTAGTTAGTTTCTATAAGAATTTTTTGAGAGAATTGAAACTTCACAGCTTCTGAATTTCCGTTTTAAATAAAGCACACTAACTATTTATATATAAAGCAAATGAAAATGTTATTTTAAAAAGCAAATAAAAAACTCTACTTCTTCAGTTCCTGCTTTTCCACCCGCTGCAGACTATCAAGAATCTGCTGCTCGTGGGTTGCCGATGCCTCTTCCGAAAGGGCTACCGACGGAGCGGAAATCTGTTTGCCGATGGTATCGGCCGTGGCCATTTCTCCGTTTTCAGCATAGAACGAATGTTGCATCACGTTGCCCAGCGAAAGCACTACTGCCACAACGGCGGCCGCCTTGAACAGCGGCACAAAGCGCGACATCAGCGACATGCGGCGTGCCTTGACTACCGGTGCTTCAACCTGAGCCAGAATGCGCTCGTCGAAGTCGTCGCTCAAGCGGGCATCGTGTTGAAGTTGCTGATATACAAACAAGTCTTTGTAACGGAGCAAATGAGCCGGAATGTTGCCTTCTTCGGTGAAGTAGGCACGCAACTGCGCTTCTTCCTCTAAGGAAGTTTCACACTTCCAGTAGCGTTCCAAGAGTTGTTCTATATGTTCAGAGTCCATAACCATCAATATCTATAAATCGTTGTTTTACTTTTTGCCTTGCTCTGAACAGGTTCACCTTCACTTGTTCTTCGGTCAGGTTCAAAGCAACAGCTATTTCCTTGTAACTTTTTCCCTCTACATCCCGCAGCAACATGATTTGCCGTTGTTTCTCGGGAAGTTCGCCGATCAGGCGGTGCACCAGTGCCATGCGGTCCTTCGTCACCAGTCTGTCGTAGGGGCTCGATGCGTCGGGAGTCTGCTCCACCTCGGGTGTCAGTTCCACCGTTTGCGCGTCTTTCTTTTCGCTGCGGTCGATGGCGAGGTTCCTGGCTACCGTCAGGCAGTAGGCCTCTATCGAGCCGAATTGCGGCCATTCGTCGCGCTTGTTCCACACCCGAATCAGCGTTTCCTGCACAACATCTTCAGCCTCGGCCCTGTCGAAAACAATCCGCAAAGCCAGTCGAAAGAGCTTATCCTTCAGCGGGAGAATGTCATTACGAAAACTGATTTCTTGCATCTCTATTAAGATTGACGGTTAAGCCGGCCGAAAGTTACAGCCGACCCCTGTTTTTTTCTGAAAAAAATATGTTTTTTCCCGATTATCGGACGATACGGGTACCCTCGCCCGGCGTATTGATGGCCGATGCCTGCGTGATGATGACCTGCAACACGCCTGCACGGAGTGCCTCGAAAGCATTCTCCAGCTTGGGAATCATACCGCCCTGCACCACACCGTCGGCAACCAACTGCTCGAAGTCGGCACGGGTGATTTGGGGAATGACGCTGTTGTCGTCGTTCTCGTCGCGAAGCACACCGCGCTTCTCGAAGCAATAGACCAGCGTAACGTCGAACAGCCGGGCCAGTGCCTTGGCCGTCTCGCCGGCAATAGTGTCGGCGTTGGTATTAAGCATGTTGCCGCAGCCGTCATGAGTCAGCGGAGCCATCACCGGCACCACTCCCTTGGCTATGAGGTCGCCCAACAGGGTGGCATCTACCCGTTTCACATCGCCCACAAAGCCGTAGTCCACGTCTTTCACAGGACGCTTCACCGAACGGATGACGTCCATGTCGGCACCTGTCAGTCCCAGTGCATTGACGCCGCATGCCTGCAAGCGGGCCACGATGTTCTTGTTCACCAATCCGCCATAGACCATGGTGACTATCTTCAGTGTCTCGGCGTCGGTGATGCGGCGCCCGTTCACCATCTGGCTTTCGATGCCAAGGCGGGCAGCCAGCTTGGTTGCCGAACGTCCGCCGCCGTGCACCAGCACCTTGCGTCCGTCGATGGCGGCAAAGTCGCTCAGCAGTGACTGGAGGGTGGCTTCCTCTTCTACTATTTTTCCTCCTACTTTGATCAGTGTCAGTTTCTCTTTCATATTCCTTTATATATAAGTAGTTCACCACAGAGGACACAGAGCTTCACAGAGTATTCTCTCTCTGTGTTCCTCTGTGTCCTCTGTGGTGAAAATGTTTTTTATTCCAAATAGGTATATCCGTACAGGCCCGAACGGTAATTGGCCAGGAACTCCTTGCCTTCTTCGAGCGAGATGCGGCCTTCCTTCACGGATTGTGTCACCCAGGTTTCGAGCTTGCGCACTAACTTCTTCGGATTGTACTGCACGTAGTCCAGCACTTCGGCCACCGTCTCACCGTCAATCAGCTGGTCGATGGTATATCCCTTGGAGTTGACAGAAACGTGTACGGCATTCGTGTCGCCAAACAGGTTGTGCATGTCGCCCAGAATCTCCTGATAGGCACCTACCAGGAAGACGGCCAAGTAGTAGTGCTCGTTGTTGCGCAGCGAGTGGAGCGGCAGCGTGGTAGCGTCGGGACGCGAGCTGACGAAGTTGGCAATCTTTCCGTCCGAGTCGCACGTCATGTCCTGAATGGTAGCTTCGCGGTCGGGTTTCTCGTCCAGACGCTGGATAGGCATGATGGGGAACATCTGGTCGATGGCCCATGAGTCGGGCAGCGACTGGAACAGGGAGAAATTGCAGAAATACTTGTCGGCCAACAGTTTGCTCAGCTTGCGGAACTCGTCGGGGCAGTGCTTCATGCCACTGGCAATGGAGTTGATTTCGCGGCAAATGCTCCAATACAGTTTCTCAATCTGGGCACGGGTGTTCAGATCCACAATGCCGTGGCTGAAGAGGTCGAGAGCCTCCTCGCGTATCTGCTGCGCATCGTGCCAGGGTTCCAGCATGCTGCGTTGGTTCAGATTGTCCCAGATGGCGTAGAGTTCTTTCACTAATTCGTGCGCATTCTCGTCGGGCTCCCAATCGTCGTCCATCTGCGGCAGGGAGGCTGTTTCGAGCACCTCGAAGATAAGTACCGAATGGTGGGCCGTCAGGCTGCGTCCGGTTTCGGTGATGATGTTCGGATGGGGGAAACCGTGCTTGTCGGCTGCATCGACAAAGGTCGAAACAACGTCGTTCACATATTCCTGAATGGAGTAGTTAACCGAGCTTTCGCTGTTCGAAGAGCGGGTACCGTCGTAGTCCACGCCCATACCGCCGCCGGTGTCAACAAACTCGATGTTGAAGCCCATCTTGTGCAACTGCACGTAGAATTGCGAGGCTTCGCGCAGGGCGTTCTTGATGCGGCGTATCTTGGTGATCTGGCTGCCGATGTGGAAGTGTATCAGCTTCAGGCAGTCCTTCATCTCGCGTTCTTCGAGGAAGTTGAGTGCTTCGAGCAGTTCACTCGAAGTCAGGCCGAACTTGCTAGCGTCGCCGCCGCTCTCCTCCCACTTGCCGCTTCCGCTGGAAGCCAGCTTGATGCGGATGCCGATGTTGGGGCGTACCTTCAGCTGTTTGGCCATCTTGGCGATCAGATTCAGTTCGTTCAGCTTCTCTACCACTAAATAGATGCGCTTGCCCATCTTCTGCGCCAGCAGAGCCAGTTCGATGAAGCTTTCGTCCTTGTAACCGTTGCACACTACCAGCGAGTCAGGGTCGGTATTGACTCCGATCACGGCGTGCAGTTCGGGTTTGGAGCCGGCCTCCAGACCGAGGTTGAACTTCTTCCCGTGGTTGATCATTTCCTCGACTACGGGTCGCATCTGGTTGACCTTGATGGGATAGATGATAAAGTTCTCGCCCTTGTAGCCGTATTCCTCGGCTGCCTTCTTGAAGCAGCAGGACACCTTCTCGATGCGGTTGTCCAGAATATCGGGAAAACGTACCAGCATGGGAGCAGTCACGTCGCGCAACTGCAATTCGTCCACCAGTTCTTTCAGATCGACGGCCACACCGTCCTTGCGCGGCGTTACCACCACATGTCCCTTTTCGTTGATACCAAAGTACGAAGTGCCCCAACCGGTGATGTTGTACAGCTCTTCAGAATCTTCAATACGCCATTTTCTCATCGACTTGTTTTCTATTTACAGATTTAAATTAATGAATACACGCGCCCGCATCTGCTTCTTCGCACGGAAGGGAATGCGAGACTGCTACAATCAATTAGGAAGTGCAAAAATAAGCATAAATATGACACCCCCTGCATCTTTTGCCCAGAAATACACATTTACAAGGGATTATAGCCCCAACAGGTTACGCAGTTGTTGCACGGACTCGGCAATCTGGCGCCGGCTTTCCAGCCGCCCGCCGTTGAAACGGTAGCGTGCCTTCGAGTAATAGGGCTCGCGTTCGCCAAGCGCCTTGACAATGAACGAACGCAGCTCGTCGTCGGTCTTGCCCTGCAGGATGGGGCGTTGCTGCGTGGCCACGCGCAGGCGTCGGAACAGGATGTCGGGATGAACGTCGAGCAGCACCGTCTGTCCCTGACGGTTCATGTAGTCCATGTTGTCGAAGAAGCAGGGCGTGCCGCCGCCAGTAGAGATGACGACATCCTCGAACTCGCCTACTTCGTGTAGCATCGAGCGTTCCAGTTCGCGGAACCCATTCTCGCCCCGTTCGCGGAACAGTTCGGAAATGGATTTGTGGAAACGTTCTTCGATGTACCAGTCCAGATCGATGAACGGCACATTCATCTCGCGGGCAAAAGCCTTGCCCAAGGTTGTCTTTCCGGCACCCATATAGCCGGTCAGGAATATACGTATCATGTTATTTTGAGTTTTTAAGTTTTTGAGTTTTTAAGTTTTTAAGTTTTTGAGTTTTTGAGTTTTTGAGTTTTTGAGTTCTTGATTTTTTAAGTTCCAGACTTCTCAAGGGGTTGAGCTTACACGACAAATTAACTTGCAAACTTATAAACTCAAGAACTTAAATCCCGTTTGCGGACAAAGGTAAGCAATTCCTTATAAGCTTCTTACTTATTTGATGGGAAAATAACAATTAGATATCCGGTTGTCCACACAAGACCATAAAAAAATGCGTGACACCTTCTCACAAAGATGCCACACATCGTGTTCTTCAAATAAATGTAAGAAACAAATTATAAATTAAACCAACCGGATCACATATCAATATCCGGCAAAAGAGAATCAGCCTGCAAGCCGTTTCTTGCAAGGTTCTTTATCTTTTATACCTAGCTCATTGCTCGTCAGCAGCAAAACCTGTACGACGATAACCAGAAACTTTGTATTTAGAATATCCATAAGTAGCAGGATTCTCATCATCACTGAATGATACATAATACACCAGACTATCAGCCGGCATGCCACTGGGAGTAGTGGCCGCACCGGGCAGCATCTTACCGCCTTCAATATTCACTTTACAGTCATAAGCCTCGTTCTGGACTTCTCCATTGGAGCTGAATGTCAAGTTATTGCAGTCGGCATTAACTACTACAGTGTAATCCCAAAAGTTACCTAAGTCACTAACATACATCTTGTCTGCAACATTATCTACCGTATTATATGTAATGCCCAGTATAACACCTATCCCAAACGGATCGACAAGTACTACATTCCCGGCATCATCTACAGCATCAACTGTCAACTGCCATTCTCCAGCCAAAGCCTCGGTAGCTGTTCCTCCGATCTCATCCTTCTCGCAAGAGGCAAACAACCCTCCTACGCAAATCATTAATAAATATATTACTCTTTTCATACTATCACATCAATTAAGTTATTTGGTCATAGCTCTTAAAATTACAGTCAACGGCGTACCACCGTAATCTACATTCAGAGTAAATGTACGGGTAGCAGGATCATAACTACCACTGGTCAAACCTAACACAACATCACCCGTATCACCAAAATACCAACTACCGACATTACCAGTCAGTGATATGCTATTATCCGCATTAATCCGAAAATCAACTTCAGCGTGAAAATCATACGTTGGTTCGAAACCCGGATTCAGCCCATTAAACTGAAATCCGCCCATAAGGTCATCCAAATGATAGGTTCCGTCGCCATTGTCAGTAATAAAAATCAAAGCATCGTAATAGTGACTTGTACTAGTCATGCTTTCGCCCAGATAAATGGTTGCAATGTTAACAGGGTCAACAACATACACCGTACGAGATGCCGTAGTAGAGAAACCATCAGCATTGTAAATGACATATGAAATAGAATACACGCCCGGCGTAGAATAATCTACATTAGAAGTGACAATCACTTCGCTGCTGACATCCTCACCGTTCAATTCGGCATAGCAGCCTTCATCCGAATAAGCTTCTCCAACGTTTACTACGACCGTCAACTCACCCAATACCTCAAGTGTAGGATAATAGGTAATCCGCGTTAGTCCCTCTGTTGACTTGTCACAACTCCACAAGGAGAATACAAGCATGGGGACCAATAAATATACTAATATTTTTTTCATTGTTCTGTTTCTTTTTTGGTATAACATCACATTCTCTTATTTAGCCCAAAATATCGGAACGGTATAACCGGGGAATTCAGGTACATTGCTATTGCGCGACGACGAGCTTTCAGCATAAGGGAAACGCTGTAACAATTGATTAGCCCCTACTTGACCGAATACTTGAATAGGCGTATAGAGTGTACCAGGCACATAGCTACTGGTATCAAAAGAGTCATCACTGTTATTATAAAAATCGTCTCCCTGTGCAGTACCAAAAGCCGGATATTTCAAGCGGCGTATCTCACACCATGCCTCAAACGGATTAACTCCTGACAACGCCACCCATTTAGCCACGCCAATACACTGTATGGAATTATCACTGTCGTAAGGGTAACGCTCCAGATATTCGGCAACACCATCCACCCCAGCTGTAGCAAACGAAGCTTCGATAGCAGCAGCATAGTGTGCAGCGGCATCAGTTGCCGATCCGTAACGGGCATAATATTCAGCTATAAAAAATTCTATTTCGGCTACCGTTAACAAATAGACCGGCTGATCGTACGCCACAGCCGGAAGACACCAGAAATTAGCATTAAAAATTACCGTACCAGCATATTGTGTCCCCGAAATTGAACCTTCATAATTGCCATAAGTATTGGGATTGAAGAATGCCGCTAAACGTGGATCGGTATATATAATGTTTCCCAAATCGTCCCTGACCTGCATAGTGTTGATAATCGACAGATTAGCAACTAAATTCTGCTGCATACCAGGAGCAAACTCTCCAGAATAAAGCGGACTACGCTTTTCCGCCTCATCAGACCAGCAATCGGCCCATTTCACATCGGAAGTAGGGAAATCGTTTTCGGAGATCAAAGCAGCGACCTCAGATTGTACGTCTTTCACATTAGACATACGCATCAACAACTTCAGCTTCAATGCCTTGGCAAACTTAATCCAGCTATCGGCCGTCTGATTGGGGTACAAAAAGTTGGTACATACATCAGCCGAAGGCTCCACACGTGAAAGGGCAGCATCCAACTCTGCCAGTATGCCTTCATACACAGCCTGCCCATCATCATAGGCTGGAGTCAGATTATTGGGGTCAAGTGCTTCTGAGTAAGGGGTTTCACCATAACAATCGACCAATGCCTGAAAGGTAAAAGCACGCAATACGGTAGCGGCCAAAGAAGTACCCCAGTCTTCATCAGCTGTAGCACGATCATTAATGTTTTTCAAGTTGTTCAATACCTCTTGATAAAGCTGTGTATATGTTCCACTACTTCGGGTAGGAGACATTTCAAAACGCGAATAGCCTATATAGTTGGATGTACCGAATTGCTGTGCATAATATTGTGCAAAATAGCCACCCGTAATGTACAGGAAATCTCCATAACGTTCTGCAATACTCATCTCCGCAGCAGGCATAATCATACCGGTTGTCACGTTCTCTTCCGAAGGCGAATTGGGATCCTGGTTGATGTCCAAATAACTGTCACACGAAGCTACGCCCAAGCCTATGCCTACGGTAAAAGCAGATAAAAGAAATATCTTTTTCATTGTCTGAATCTCCATGTTTTTAGAATGTGATATTAAGATTGCAACCAAACACACGACACGAGGGATTGCTGTATAGCTCACCGAACTGCGTAGCAAGGTCACCGTTAGAAGACTGCGAAACTGAAGTCGATTCCGGATCGATGTAACGGTTATCCGAGGCTGTCCACGTAAAGACATTGTTGCAGAATGCCGTCAGAGAAAGGGCGCTCAGCTGCATGGCACGTACCCACTTTTTCGGTACATTCCACGTCAGACTGATATTACGCAATTTCACAAACGAGCGATCCAGTAAATATGAGTCGCCACCATAACCATAACCATAGTCATAAAAATAAGCCTGGTAACTTCCATCATACTGATAAATCGGAGTCGTATTGGGAGAATAGGTCCCGTCACCATTATCGACTACCGAGTTGGGGATAATGAAAGGACGACGATTATTATATGTAGTGATCACACCGTTTCCTGTAAACTGCATCATGTTCTTGGTGTGTGAAAACATATAACCACCCTTACGGATATCCAAAGCTGCACTCAAAGTAAAGTCCTTAAAAGTCAGACCAGTTGTAACACCACCTGTCCAGTCGTTATTCATATTCTTGCCGGTATCTTCCAGCGTAGTGCCCAATACAGGATATCCATTGGCATCCACAATCATTTTCCCGTCTTCGGTATATTGTGGCAGGTAGGTATAAAACTGTCCAATGGGCTTACCTTCTACAGCATACATTCTGACGGTATCGCTACCGGATGAATAACCATAAATTGACACTAGCCCGCCTTCCAAACTTTCAGGCAATGAACATACTTTATTATGATTTTTGGCAAAATTGAAGCCGATGTCCCAACGCCAGTTGCGTGTCTGTACAGGAGTCAAATTAATAGCCAGTTCTACACCTTTATTCTCTACTTCACCGAAGTTGGTTACGACATAACTATATCCGGCGGCCGGATCGGCAGGTAAAGTAAAAATCTGGTCTTTGGTACGACGGTTATAGTAGGCAGCATCAATGCCCAAACGTCCGTGGAAAAACTGTAAGTTCATTCCGACTTCAAATTCCGACGTCATCTCCGGTTTCAGTTTGTCACTACCCAACGTATTCGAAGTCTGATAAGCATTTACACCGTTCAAAGGGAAAGATAATCCGCTTGAATCCCCTTGTATATAGGATAACGAAGTATAATAAGGACTGGCATCGTTACCTGTCTTACCATATGCCAAGCGCATCTTACCGAAACTCAAAATATTATTTCCAGGAATGAGCCGCGTAAAGATCCAGCTCAATGTGGCACCAGGATAAAAGAAACTATTCTGATCGATGGGCAATGTAGATGACCAGTCGTTACGTGCCGTAACATTCAAGTACAACATATCGTCCCAACCAACAGTAACATCTCCAAAAAGTCCGACCAAACGACGCTTACTCTGGCTTTCGCTTATCGTCTGCGAAGCTGTGTTACTCAAATCCCAGAATCCGGTACTGATGGACAAATTAGTACCTGAGGCGTTCAGGGAAGTAGAATAACGTTCATTCATATTCACACCCACATTGAGATTGATATCCAAACGATCATCAAGAAACTTCTGCGCATAATTAGCTAAAAAGTCATGATTCAACTCATAACGGCGACTGTAAATGGCCGATACACGACCTTCCTGATTCATATTAGAGGGGGCATAACCATAGTCATTGTTAATCAGTGCATCGTCCAGGTCAATCTGCGGCTTACCGGTCTTTATATCATAATCTGTATAATCCAACCCCATACGGTAAGTCAAAGTAACATATTTGACAGGTTTGATATCAACCTGTACCTTACCGTAGATTTGCTTGGAATTGGTATGAAAATAGTTATTGGCCAATGCCCAATAGGGATTAGTAATGCCATAAGGTGTAAAATAAGCCTCCGGTGTATTAAAAGCACTGGTCAGATCCTTCATATCTACAATAGATACATCACGAGGCAGTTCCAACAAACCATCAATAACAGACGTTCCCTGGTAAGCGCCTACAGCATCTGTCTGACTACGGGCAAAATTCACAGAAGAAGAAAATTTCAACCACTTCACTGGTTCATAGCTGTTACGGAAAGCAATTGTATTACGCTTGTACACATCGTAATCTTCAGGCATAATACCGTCATCGCCAGTATAAGAATAAGACAAATAATAAGTCATCTTTTGGTCATCCGAAACTCCGCTCAATGAAAGGTTGTGATTCTGCGACCAGCCTAAATCAAAGAAGTCCTTTACGTTATCTTTCTTGGCACTGTACTCGTGTATCAACTGCTGATTGTTCCAAACCGGTCCATAAACCTGAGTCGAACCGTCAAAAGCAGGACCCCACGATCCGTTTTCGATAAACGTTTGTCCACCGTACCATCCCTGTCCGAAACTATTCTGCATTTCCGGCAAATAGGATAATTGGCGGGCCTGAACATTACCACTATAATTAATAGAGAAATTACGGTTTCCATTTCGTTTACCGCTTTTGGTCGTAATAATAATGACTCCATTGGCAGCACGGCTACCATAAAGTGCCGTAGCGGCAGCTCCCTTCAAAACGGTCATCGACTCTATGTCTTGAGAGGCAACGTTGGAAATACCACCCAACGTTACATTTTTTCCTGAACTATATTCGGAACTGTTGGAAAGAGGAATTCCATCCACTACATACAAGGGCTGGTTATCACCGTTGATTGAGCCAAAACCACGAATAACAACATTGCTCACTGAACCAGGGTCACTTGATGTACTGCTAACCAGCAACCCGGCAACCTTACCAGAAAGAGCATCGGCTACATTAGTAGTACGTGCATTAATAATCTCGTCACTCTTAACGGTAGTAGCCGAATATCCTAACGATTTTTCGGAACGGCTGATTCCCATCGCAGTGACTACGACCTCGTCCAATAGCTCCGAATCGACATGTAGTACAACATTGATTACTTTACCAGGCGTTATGGCAACCTCTTGAGGCCGCATACCCACAAACGAAATACGCAACGTCTTGGCATCGGCCGGGACATTGCTGATTGTAAACTTACCATCAATATCGGTCATGATACCCATCTGAGTACCCACCACCAACACCGATGCGCCTACGACCGGCTCTCCGCCCTCATTAGAAGTCACAACTCCCGTAACCGTGGACGTCTGAGCCAATGCAAAATTTACCCCCATAAAGAAGCAAACCAGCCACAGCATTAACTTCTTTTTCATAAATTCTCTCTTAATTAAATTATTAACGGTACCACAAATATATATTTAAGTTTTTTATATCCTAATCCTTTTAAAAAGAAAACATCATTTTAGCTTATTATTTAATGTTTAACCTTCCATTTTGAATACATATACAATATAATACTAACATAAATCAGAATTCAATATTAACATCAAACAAAGACATCATCATATAAAAGCATTTATATGCTACAATTTATAATCATATTCGTTCATATTTCCACAATCTGCAATAACATCACATGTATAAAAGCTATAAGAACATATTTTAATGATTTGTCTTTTTGGCATAGCATAAAACAAAAAAAACGCATTACAAGTAAAAAGATATGCAAAACAGCAATATTATGGCACGACAAACCGCCAAATCACAGAGAGAATGCACCTAAAAAGATTTTTTATCCTTCCGAAAGTTTAAAAAAGATCCCATTCACTATCTTTGCCACCGAAACTGAATATCAGCTTTTGCCGCATGAAAAAGAAACAGAAATACTACGTCGTATGGGCAGGTGTCACGCCCGGCATCTACGACAACTGGACGGACTGCCAGCTCCAGACCAAGGGATACGAGGGTGCGCGATTCAAGTCGTTCGACACGATGGAGGAAGCCGAACAGGCCTTTGCATCGTCACCTTACGCCTACATCGGGCAGAAAGCCACGGGCACAGAAACGCGAAAAGCCGCCGCAGCCACAGGAGAACTGCCGCCGGAGGTGGTAGAGAACAGCCTGGCCGTCGATGCTGCCTGCAGCGGCAACCCGGGGCAGATGGAGTACCGCGGCGTACACGTGGCCTCGCGCCAGCAAGTGTTCCACTACGGACCCGTCTATGGCACGAACAACATCGGCGAGTTTCTGGCCATCGTCCACGGCCTTGCCCTGCTGAAGCAGAAAGGAATAGACATGCCCATCTACAGCGACAGCCGCAATGCCATCGGCTGGGTGCGGCAGAAGCAATGCAAGACCAAGCTGCCCCGCGAGCCCCGCACCGAAGGCCTCTTCCAGCTGATAGAGCGTGCCGAGAAGTGGCTGCGCGAGAATACGTACACCACGCCGATACTGAAATGGGAAACCGAACGGTGGGGCGAGATTCCGGCGGACTTCGGGCGGAAAGGATGATGCAGCCTTACTTCTTCGTATGCAGGCGTAAAGTCTCACGATCGAAGACTTCCTGGCTGTATGTCCACTTCCTTTTATATCCTACCGAACGATAAAGCCGTTCAAAATAGGCTTCTTTGCGCTTCAGCCCGTCTGTAGTCAGTATGCACATCAGAAACAGGCAGGGGCGTCCGTCCTTGATGGCATACCACTCGGCCGAATAAGCGTATCTGCCACGCACGGCTTTGGGCAGAGGCTTCTCGAAAAGCCAGACGGAGTCAGCCCCCAATGTCTTGTCGGCATCGGAAGCCGCATACACCGTCAGCCTTTCCCTTGTGCCGGATCCAACGGCCTGCTTTATGTAATCCGGTTCAGTCTTCGCCCCTCCCAACCAGGCAAAGGTCAAAGCCGAGACATCCGGATAAAAGGCCACACATTCCTCGTCTTCAGACAACAGCATATAGTTGTAAAAAGGTGTCACCACGCCCGCTTTACGCTCCTCAGGCGTCCAACAGGCATCCTGCCCCTGCCGCACAACCTCAAAGCCGGCCGGCTTCTTCATCACAAAGCCTGTGGCGCGCCCGGCAAAACGGGAATATCTGTGGAAGTCGGGAAGCAAAGACTGTGCCACTCCCTCAATCGAAACACACAACAACAAGGTTAAGACAAAAGATACCAACTTATTCATACGGATAGACTTTCCTAAGAACATATTCTTCATAACTTCGATTTTCAAGTTTAACCTCCGCAAATATACACAATTTCATCAACTTCTTTCCAACTCCTCCCCTAAGCCTTCCGCCAACACTCCCGTATGTTTTCTCTATTCTCATAGGCATAAGAACAGTTTTCTCATAGGTATGAGAATGTCTTTCTCATAGGTATGAGAATGTCTTTCTCACAGGCATGAGAATTCCTTTCTCATAGGTATGAGAAAGAACAAGACCTTAGGCGTTGTCCGGCAAAAAGAGGCGGGAATGATGCGGCAGAGACTAACGTAAGTCGTAACGCTCGATATATTCATCGAACTGCGGCTCTTCCTTCAGGCCAAGCCGGCGGAAAAGTGCGGCAATCTTTTCCTGCTCTTCGGGGAAGACGAAACGCTCGCCGTGGCGTATGCGGTAGAACATATTCCGTCCGAAAAAGCCATAAAGGGTGGCACGAGACATGCGGGCCTGTTGATAAGGCAGCTTTTCCAACTGCTTCAGCACGGCCTCGATGCCTCGTGCATAGCGCACCGTCCGGATGGGACGGAAATACGTGCATCCCGCAGCGGCCATCTGCCGGGCGGCAGCAGGCGAGAAGACGCGAATGGAAGTATGAGTAGCCGGGACGCCTTCGGCTATGGCGCGGCGCAGACATTCCTTGGCACGGGGACAGGCATCGTGCAGACAAAGGGTATAATTCTCGGGGAGCAGGGTGTAATCGAAATCGGTTAACATAGGCATTTGTTTTGGTCAGATTATGTTCGTCGCCCATATACGGAACTGGGTACCACGCATGGAGTTGACCCTGTAGCCGACAGAGATGATCATATCCAGATTGTAATAAGGTATCTTACGGGTAACGGTTCTTTTTCCTTCTTGACGAACCTGTGCAAAAAATGCACAAGTTAACTGCTCGTCCAATTCTCCGGTTTTATAGATATTACCGATATGGCGCAAGACGGATGTCCTGTCCGTCTGGAACAGTTCTGCCATCTGACTTTGCGAGAGCCACACCGTCTCGTTCTCCAGCTTCACGTCGATGGCAGTCTGTCCGTCGGCAGTCCGGTAGATTACAATCTTGTCGTTTGGTTCCATAAGTTGCTTCTTTCATTCATCACTTCAAGGACGGATGCTTGCCTCAGTTCAGCGACTGCATGTCGTTCAGCCGCTTGTAGTAGCCGTTCTTCTCCAGCAGTTCTTCGTGGCGGCCGCGCTCCACAATCTTGCCTTCGTAGAGGACGCAAATTTCGTCGGCGTTCTTGATGGTGGACAGACGGTGGGCGATGGCGATGGTGGTGCGCGTCTTCATCAGGCGCTCCAGTGCCTCCTGCACCAGACGTTCGCTCTCGGTGTCGAGGGCCGAAGTAGCTTCGTCGAGGATAAGGATGGGCGGGTTCTTCAGGATGGCGCGGGCGATGCTGATGCGCTGACGCTGTCCGCCGGAAAGCTTGCCGCCGCGGTCGCCGATGTTGGTGTCGTAGCCGTGCTCGGTCTCCATGATGAAGTCGTGGGCATTGGCTATCTTGGCCGCTTCGATGACCTGCTCCATGGTGGCGTTCTCCACGCCGAAAGCTATGTTGTTGAAGAAGGAGTCGTTGAAGAGGATGGCTTCCTGGTTGACGTTGCCAATCAGTCCGCGCAGGTCGGCGATGCGCACATCCTTGATGTTGATGCCGTCAATCAGGATTTCGCCCGACTGCACATCGTGGTAACGGGGCAACAGATCGACCAGCGTGGATTTACCCGAACCCGACTGTCCCACCAGGGCGATGGTCTTGCCCCGCGGCACCGTAAGGTTGATGTGATGAAGCACTTCGCGCGTACCGTAGCTGAAGGAGACGTCGCGGAACTCGATCTTGTCGTGCAGACCGGTCAGCGTTTTCGGATGGGCAGGTTCCTTGATGGGATTCTCGGCCTTGAGTATCTTGTCCACACGCTCCATCGAGGCAAGTCCCTTGGGGATGTTGTAGCCTGCTTTGGCAAACTCCTTCAGCGGATTGATGATACTGTACAGGATAACCATGTAGAAGATAAATGTAGGAGCCTCCAGGGTGGAGCCTTGGCGAAGAATCAGCATGCCGCCAAACCAGAGGACGAGCACGATGAGCAACGTACCGAGAAACTCGCTCATGGGGTGCGCCAACGCCTGACGGGTGGCCACTTTATTGGTAGCTACACGCACCTCGTCGCTGCACTTGGTGAAGCGGCGTATCATCTTGTCCTCGGCAATGAAAGCCTTGATGATGCGCAGTCCGCCCAACGTTTCCTCCAGCTGCGACATGGTGTTACTCCACTTGGCCTGTGCGTCGAGCGACTGACGCTTCAGCTTCTTGCCCACCTTGCCCATCAGCCAGCCCATGCCGGGCAACACGAGGACGGTGAAGAGGGTCAGCTCCCAGCTGGTAATGATCAGTGTGCTGAAATAAAGGATAATCAGGATGGGGTTCTTCATCAGCAAGTCCAGCGAGCTGGTGATGGAGTTTTCAATCTCGCCCACGTCGCCGCTCATGCGGGCAATGATGTCGCCCTTGCGCTCTTCGGAGAAGAAGCCCAGCGGCAGGTGCATCACCTTGGAGTAAACCATCACACGGATGTCGCGCACCACGCCCGTACGGAGGGGAATCATCACGGCCGACGAAGCAAAGTAGCAGGAAGTCTTAAGCAAAGTCATAAAAGCCAGGAAGAGTCCCATGAAGACCAGTGTCATGACGGGGCCTCGAGTAGCTATCAGCTCGGTGACGTAGTAGTAGAAGTTGTTTGTGGCTACGTCCTTCAGGCTTCCGCTGCCCCACTCCATGAAGTGATAGACTTGCTGGTTCTCGCCCGTCTTGAACAGGATGTTCAGAATCGGAATCAGGATGGTGAACGAAAAGACGTTGAACACGGCCGACAAGATGTTGAGCAGAATGGCCCAACCGATGTATTTCTTGTAAGGCGACACGAAGCGCCTCATCAACTGTATGAATTCCTTCATTATGTGATATGAATTGATTTGAAATTGCAAAGATACAAAGAAAACATGCTATATCAAGCAGTACGGCAGTTAATATTCACCCTTCAGAGTCACGCAATATTCCGCAGGCATGTAAACTTCACTGCCCGTACCCGCCCCAAAGCAAAAAAGGACTTACGACAGAATTTCCTTATAAACGGCCATCCGCCGGTCCAGCATCCTGAGAGGATCGTAAATGCGAGCCAGTTTTTCTTCGGCCTGCACCGCCAAGCGTTCCTGCATGGGAACGTCGCCCAGCAGCCTGACGATAGCCTCAGCAAAGCCTTCAGCATCATCGGCAACCAGACACTCGGTACCCGACACGAAATCCAATCCCTCGCAGCCCTTGGTAGTGGTGACGATGGGAGCCCGGGAGGCTATGCCGTCGAGAATCTTCATCCGCATGCCGCTGCCTATACGTATGGGCACCAGAAAGACACTTCCCCGCAGATATTCGTGAAGGTCTTCCACAAAGCCCGGCAGTTCCAGCTCCGGACATGCAGCGCAAAGCTCCTTGATGCGATCGCCACGCCATTGGCCCACAACCTGCACCTTGAACTTCAGTCCACGTCGGCGCAGGCAGGGAATCACCTCACGGCAGAACCAATCCACGGCGTCCAGATTGGGGAAGTGATCCTCACTTCCTACAAACGTGAGGCGGTCGGTAGCAGGCAGAAAGTCTTTCATGTCTTTCCGCTCGGGCATCCGGACAATGGCCGGCGAAGTACGGATACGCTCGGAGCAGCCTGTCAGGTCGGAAAGGATGCGGGCATCGGTGTCGGTCAGCGTAACGATGTGGCCAAACTGCTTCAGGGCCATGCACTCAAAGTCCTTGGCCATCTCATAGAGCATCCGTTCCTGCGGGGTGACGTCCTCGAACAGTGCCATCTCGTTCTGGTTGCGTATAAACCTGATTTCGTGATGGACAAAGACGGTAGGCACGTCGCGGGGCAGCAGATAGCCCAACTCTATCAGTTCGTAAAACTCTACCTGAATGATGTCGAATCCGCGGCCGGCCACCTCGACCACATAATCCATATAGGCAGAATCGAGCAGACCGGGCATCGACTTCCATAGTGTGGACTTCTTGCGCACCAGATCCTGCGTTTCGCTCGCCAGCAACTGCCGACGCATCTTACGGGTGAGCGATGCCTTTGCCTTCCCCAGCCACTTATAGTAGAACGGATGGCGGACGGCAGGCTTGGCCATGTCGCGCGTAAAGACGTAGAAGTCCACGTCGGGCCAGACTTTCTTCAGTTGTTCCAGATTGGCTTCGTTCCTGTCCGAATCGGGATAAAGCAGTAATGAAACCGACATCTGTCGGCGGATATAGTCCACCATGTTAAAGAAAGCCTGATTTCCTCCGGAATTCAACGGATAGGGAACATAAGGGATGATAAACAAAATTTTTTTCATTATTATATAAAGGATATAGGTCAATGCAGAATTTTACATGAGAAATACAAAAACAGAAATGACGGTCAGAACCTGAAGTGACGAAGCCCCACTTTCGCAGCCAGCCGCAAGGAGAAAAGACGAAGCTCGCGTACCAGCATCCACACGTCGGCACGGGTGTAGCGCCGCCCCACGGAACATGTCAGAATGGTATGCAGATAGACGGCCAGCGCACGATGCAACTCCCTGTCACGACGCTGTTGCGGATAGTTGTCGGCAATCCAGCGCACAAACCGGGCCGTAGCCTTCAGCTTCTCCCGATCGAAGCGGGTGGAGTTGCTGATGTTCTTTCCGTCGGCATTGCGCCACCTGACTGCCTGCCCCGGCAGCGGAGACATGCCGCCCGCACAGTCGGCCAACCTGGCCCACGTGGCATCGTCCGAGCACCAGGCCACCGGGAAGTGGACAAAGCCCCCTGCCTCATCCAGCAGCTTGCGGCTGAAAACATACTCGCAGGCAGCCGAACTGATCCGGCCGGACAACTTGTCCAACAGAAACTCGTAACCGGATATCACTCGATCTGTAAGTGCAGGATTAGACATCTTCAGATGTCCGTCGGCATCGACTACCGACAGCGGGAAACGGGCGAAAAAGAGTTCGGAACCCCTTGTGTTCCAAGCAGCCAGAATGCGCTCTACCGCATCAGAGGGCATCAGGTCGTCGTCGGAGAAAAGCCAGACCAACGGTTCCTCAGACAGGCGAATGCAACGTTCCCAATGGGCCACCAGGTCGGTACCGCCCAGGTTCTCGTCGAAACGGCGGTAAACAAGGGGAATCCTGTCCGCATAGGCTTGCACAATGGTCTGCAAATCTTCCGGACTCTTGTCGTCGCCTACGTACACCCGGAAATCGCGACACGTCTGCGCCGCCACCGACTCCAAGGTCTGGCGCAAGAAACTGGCTTTATAAGCCGGTATGATAATTGCCACAGTTTCCATCTGCATAGTTAATGTTTAGTTTGCAAAAGTAAAGAAAAAAAATAGAATACGCAATTTTATGCCATCCGAAAGCCCTCCTCTTCCTGACGTCCTCCAGTGCCACCTGCAGCAAACAAAATCGGATAACACGTTTGAAGCAAGTAAAAAAAAACGTATCTTTGCAAATATTTACCAAGCAACCGAACGAATCAGAAAACATGCCCCCCAAAGTCAGCGTCATCGTGCCCAACTACAACCATGCCCGCTACCTGAAAGCGCGCATCGACTCCATCCTGAACCAGACCTTTCAGGACTTCGAGCTGATTCTGCTGGACGACTGCTCGACCGACAACAGCGTCGAACTGCTGCAATCGTACGCCGGCCATCCGCACGTCAGCCACATCGTGCTGAACGACCGCAACACCGGCAGCCCCTTCCTGCAATGGCAGAAAGGCATCGGCCTGGCACAGGGTGAATACGTCTGGATAGCCGAGAGCGACGACACGGCCCAGCCCGACTTCCTGTCCACTACCGTGGCCGTGCTCGACCGCCATCCGCAGGCTGCGCTGTGCTACACCGGCTCGCGCCTCATCGACGAAGACGGACACGACCTGCACCGCGACATCAACCAGTGGGGCAACCGCAAACTGAGCCTGCCCGAGAAGCATTCCGTCATCGACGGACGACGGTTTGCCGCACGCAACCTGTACTGGCGCAACTACATAGCCAACGCCAGTGCCGTCCTGTCGCGCGCCGACCACCTGCGGCGCATCGACCTGCACGACTGCATCCGCATGCGCTACAGCGGCGACTGGCTCTTCTGGTTCCACATGGCGCTGACGGGCGATGTGGGCGAAGTCTATGCCGACCTGAACAACTTCCGCCAGCATACGCAAAAAGTAACCGTGAAAGCCGAACACAACGGCGGCGGGAAGCGCGAAGACATCGACATCGTGGCCCGGATGGACCAGCAGCTACCCGAAATAGACCGTTGCAGGCGCATCATCCGCCACGGCATCCTCTACAACCGCATCAACAAATTGCCCCTGTCCTCCGAAGACAAACACGAACTGCATGCCTACCTGAAGACAAGGCTGAACGCCGGACATCGTGAAGGACGTCTGGCACACGTGGCGCACCTGTTGCGCCTTGTCTGTCCGTGGATACCCACCATGAAGCGCGACAGAGTCTGATTATCAGCCATCTGCAAACACGCCAAAAAGTGCCGTGAGCCACACAAGTGTTGCTCGTGAGCCGTGCAAGTGTCGCTCGCGAGCCGTGCAAGTGTCTCTCATAAGCCGCACAAGTGTCCTTTAAAACCGCCCCAGAACGGCCCCAAACGAAGCTGAAGCCGGGCGAAACAAAAATATTAACTTTTTTTTGGCAAATATTAGGTTGTAAACAAAAAAAACATGTAACTTTGCAACCTAAACCTAAACATCTAAAAATTAACGCCTAATGTCTCTTCAAAACAAACATGCTTATTTAATCATCGCACACAATGAGTACCCCGTGCTGAGGACCTTGCTGTCGATGCTCGACGATGAGCGCAATGACATCTACCTCTACATCGACCGGCGCTCGCGTAACCTGCGAAAAAGTATGCATCATTACGAACTGAGCAGATCCAAGCTCCACATCATTCCCAATCCCATCAAGCTGTATTGGGGTGACATCAGCTTGGTCGAAGCTGAATTTACCCTGCTGGAAACAGCTTCCGCAAACGGTAAATACGCCTATTACCACCTGCTTTCGGGAGTGGACCTGCCACTGAAAAACCAGAACTACATCCACGACTTCTTCGACCGCCATGCCGGACAGGAATTTGTGGAATACTGGCACAGCCCCGAACACCAGAAAGACCTCGAACGGAAAGTTTCGCGCTACTACCTCTTCACCAAGAGTCTGCGCCCCAACGACCGCTGGCACGCCTTTACCATGCCTTTCTACAACTTTGTACTTATCCTGCAAAAGCTGCTCCACTTCCGCCGCAAGCACGAAGTCGGATTCCAGAAAGGTTCGCAATGGTTCAGCATCACCAACGACTTCTGCCAATATCTGCTCAAGGAGAAAGCCTTCGTACTGAAACGTTTCAAATATACCTTGTGCCCCGATGAGATATTCATCCAGACCGTTCTGTGGAACTCCCCCTTCCGGAAAAACATCTACCGGCCCGAGGACGAAGCAGCCGGCAACATGCGCCTCATCGACTGGCACCGCGGAGGACCCTACGTGTGGAAGAAGCGCGACTACGACGAACTGGTACAGTCCGACAAGCTCTTTGCCCGCAAGTTCAGTTCCGACCAGATGGAGCTGGTGAACCACTTAGAAGCCACCTTCGCCTGCTGAACACCGTGAAGGCCTTCCGGCCTTCGCGACAAACAACCGCCTAAAACTGACCGACGAATGAAACAATACGATTACCTGATTGTAGGAAGCGGACTCTTCGGAGCCGTCTTTGCCCACGAAGCCCACAAGGCCGGAAAACGCTGTCTGGTGATAGAGAAACGCCCACACACGGGTGGAAACATCTATTGCGAGGAAGTGGCAGGCATCAACGTGCACAAGTATGGCGCCCACATCTTCCATACCGACAACAAGGAAGTGTGGCAATACGTCAATCGTCTGGTCGAGTTCAACCGATACACCAACTCTCCCGTAGCCAACTATCAAGGGAAGCTCTACAACCTTCCCTTCAACATGAACACCTTCTACCAGCTATGGGGAGTACGAACACCTGCCGAAGCACAAGCCAAACTGCAGGAACAGTGCGCCGCCTACGCACACATCAGCCAGCCCCGCAATCTGGAGGAGCAGGCCCTCAGACTATGTGGCAATGACATCTACCAGTATCTGGTGAAAGGATATACCGAAAAGCAATGGGGATGTGCCGCTACCGAACTGCCGGCCTTCATCATCAAGCGGCTTCCTTTCCGCTTCACTTTCGACAACAATTACTTCAACGATCCCTATCAGGGCATTCCTTACGGAGGCTACAACCGCCTCATCGGATTGCTGCTCGAAGGTGTCGAAGTACGTACAGGTGTCGACTATCTGGAGCACCGTGCCGAACTTTCCGCACTGGCTCACCGTACCCTCTATACCGGATGCATTGATGCTTACTTCGACTATGCCTGCGGACACTTGGAGTACCGCAGCCTGCGCTTCGAACACAAACTGCTGGAGGGCGTCGCCAACTTCCAAGGAAACGCCGTGGTCAACTATACCGACCGCGAAACGCCCTACACACGCATCATCGAGCACAAGCATTTCGAGTTCGGCCAACAGCCCGATACCGTCATCACCTACGAGTACCCCGACAGCTATGCGCCCGGCAAAGAACCTTATTATCCCGTCAACACCTCGGCCAACAACGAAATCTTTGCCCGCTATCAGTCCATGGCCCGACAAACACCCGACGTGCTGTTCGGCGGTCGCCTGGCCCAATACACCTATGCCGACATGGATGATACGATCGCTGCGGCACTAAGCCTGTGGCGCAGCCAGCAGTAAGTCCGAGATTACGCCTTGCGGTCCAACTTCATTTTTTGGAAAAAATCGGGAATTGAATTGTCTGTATAAACAAAACCGTCCTTACACAGACGGTCGTAAACCGGCGTACCGATGACACGGCCATACTCAGCCTCTAACTTACCGTCCTTGTACATCTGATAGAAATAGTGCCAATGGCAGCCGCCATGCTTGCTGGGGTTCTGTTCGAGCTGCTTGCCTCCGTTGATCATCTTCTCCATGAAGTGACGCTTTCCACGGATGTTGTAATGGTAAACCCGGACTTTCCCCAACTCCGAACGGCGGGGAAACATGGTTACCTTGTGGTTGCCCATCGAAATCTGCAGGTAACACTTGGTGCGATGAATCACCTTCTTGTTCTGATGGTCGAACAGCGAATAGAGCGACAGGTCGTACTGCTCGGGTTGCGGAACAGGCTTCACCATCCTGTTCCATTGCCAGAAAGGTTTGTCCTCTTCCGGATAGACACTGAGCACTTCGCACTTCAGCACATTGCTGTGGGTAGCCGACAAATCATTCTTCAGGTTGCCCGAAGGCGAGTACCACAGTTCGTCGGCATCGGCATTGATCACCCAGTCGGCCTTGTACACCGTCTTTGCTTTCCAGATCATGCGGTCCACCCATACTTTCTGCTTGTAGTTGGTTCCCTTCTCCCAGATGACTTCCTTTACCCAGCCTTTCTCCTGATACTTGCGGATGATGTCCGGCGTACGGTCGGTAGAGTTATTGTCGGTGATAATGAAGCAATCGACCCCCATCGCTTTGTGAAACAGCAAGTTGTCCTCCAGTACGTCTTCCTCGTTCTTCACTAACAGCGTCATCGCCAGCCGCGGCGAAGGTGTCAGGCGGAAACCTCCGAAACTCTCGGCAAGAGCCAACCCCAACTTTTTCAGAAAATACATGCTCATAGTCATTCAGGTTTTTAATATAATGTAACTTCTATCCGGTCTGCCGGGCAGATGTTCGACACATCGGTTCCTCCGGTTCGCCAATAAAACGCACGGACCATCAACGAAGGATTCTGATCCGATACTTATTCTTGCAGCCTCCTTAACAGGCAACTTTGATTCTTATATATAAATGTATAACCGAACCTATTTGTTCATAATCCCCAAACGTTCGTGCAGCCCGTCGCAATAGGCTTTCCACAGGCGGGCAATGTCGCCCCACTGCCAGGCATCAGAGAAGGGGCAGGTGAAGAACGCCACCAGTATATAGCCTATCACCCCGTTGAAACCACGAAGATACCTGACGGCCCAGTTGCGTCCGTAGTGATGATTCAGGTACGTGGAGTTACGCACCTGGTAGTATCGTTTCCATTTCTTTTTCTTGCTGCGTTCGCTCCACGTGTCGTTCGAGAAGAACTTTTCCTTGTCCATCAGGGCTGAGGGTACGTAGAGTATCTTGAATCCTGCCAGCACGGTGCGCAGGCAATAGTCGGTATCGTCGCAGAAGATGAAAAGTTCCTTGTTGGGCAAGCCGATTTTTTCAATCACTTCCCGACGGATAAAAGGGCCTTCGAAGGCGGTGCCTTTCACCTCGGTAGGGGCGGTTATGGTCTGCTTCGACAGCTTCTTGCCGTACATCGAAGAAAAAGGATTGGTCAGGTTGTATTCCTGAAAATCGTGGGTGAAGACCTTTCCCTCCATCAAGCGGCGGGGCGCCAGGATGCCTACGTCTTTCCGCCCGGCTTCGGCCAAGAGATGTTCCAGACAGTCGGCCCGCGGGAATACATCATCGTCCATGCACCACACCCAGTCGGCTCCCAACTGGTAAGCGTGTTGCATGCCCGTATAGAATCCGCCCGAACCTCCTACGTTGGACTGATGGATGACGGTCAGGTCGCTCTGCCGGTCGAGCCATGCAGCAGTGCCGTCGGTGCTGCCGTTGTTTACCACTATGATAGAAGTAAGCGGCTTGTTCTGCCGCAAACAGTGAATGTTTCTCTTCAGGAGTTCCTGACGGTTGTACGTCACGACCACAGCGATAATGTTCATAGCAGATTTTTGTTTTAGCGATTTCTTGTTTAGTAAAGGTTGTCTATCTTACCGGACTGTCTGCTCCGATAATACGACATCAGCTGAAAGCACTTCTCGGCATCAAATCCCCGCACTTTGGCGTATTCTTCGGCCATGTAACGATGCATCTGCGGAGTGGCGGGCAGGCGCTCGAAGTTCCGGCATCCGCGCCGCAGGCCGATGTGCCCGATGTACATGCGGTTCAGGTCAACTATCTCTATCTTGGCCGAACCGTCGGGCATGGGGCGGAACAGAATGTTCCCGCGGCCATAGTCTTTGTGGGCATATCCGTTTTCGTGCAGAATGGCGGTCACCCGTCCGATTTCGCGCAGCACTTTCTCCTCGCACTCGAACTTCTGCGTAAAAAGGTCGGCATACACGTAGGGACAGTCGGACAGGCGGCTGACGTAGTAACTCTTATCGAACAACAAACCCGATCGTTGGTCCATACTTCCCACGGGTTGCGGAGTGCCTACGCCCAACTTCAGGAAAGCATCGGCATAAAGGAAAGAACGTTTGGCCTTGGAAGCGCGAAACACGCCGTAAATCACACGGTTGATCCAATTGGGCTGATGGAAGGACTTCACCACGTACGTTTCTCCTTCATATTCCATCCGGCGCAGTTCGTTCCGCCCCCGGTGTATCACCACGCCTTCGTTCCGACGAAAGCGTATGGGCAGCGACAAGATGAACGGCTCCAGACGCTTGTAGTCCGGATGAATGGTCAATACCCGCGGATGAAAAAAATGATACAAGGTGGAAACCTTCCCTTTATCTTTTACCATAATGAATGTACCTAAGCTTATAGACAGAGTGTTGCCTCACAGCATCCAAGACAACGGAATTCGCGGCAAATATAGTTATTATTTGACAAACTTCCAAAAAACGTTCTGTATGTCAGCCTCAAATCTTATCCAATCCTTTGGTATATTTCAGCCAGTAATATTTCAGGGGATTCTTGTATTTCAGTTGCTTCCAGGGACGGCTGCTGTGAGGACGGTGCCACACGGGAAGCGTAGTGAACAGATAGTTGCGGAAACCTTCCTTCTGCGACTGGTGCGAGATGGTGACATCGTGCCAGTTCTTCTCCGGGTCGAGCTGGTGGAAGTCGAAAGTCCGCAGAAAGTTGACTGTCAGCAGCGAGCAGCAGAAGCTGCAATGCTTCTTTTCGGGGTAAACCCGATTCTCGTTTCCTTTGGCAAACAGGTAGGGATAGTTTATCTCGCCTTTCTCATCGACGGTGACGGCGGCAGCTATGCCACAGTCCGTGCGCTCCTGCGCGCCGTCGAACAGAGCCTGAAGCGTATTCTTCTTCACCACCACGTCCGACTCAACGATAATCAGCGCAGCATCTTCGGCAATGGCACGCTCCTGCGCCATCTGAAGCACCAGCAGATAGTTGGGCGAAGGATGGTCGGTCAGATCCGAGAGGTTCACCAAATTGAACCCCATCTTCTTCGAGGCCTCCTGCAGCCGGGCTGTATTTTCGGCCGTACTGAAATCGTTGTAGATGGTATATGTGTAAGGAACCTTGATGTCCGATGCCATGATGGCTTCGGCCGTCTGTAAGGTCAGGTCAATGGAGTCCTTTACCGGAGTAATCACATGAATGCATTTCATACGTTCTATTTTTATCGTCTATTTGTCCGTCGATGCCATAGGGCAGACAAAACTATGTAATATTTTGCAAATGACCAAACCCCGTCTGTATTTTGTTACCGACGACGAAAGCTTGCACTGACCTTATTCCCAACAAATTCATCGCCATGACACAATTATGAAATATTAGCGTTCGCAAGACATTGATATTTACAAATATAGCTGTACCTTTGCCGCCTCAAAAAGAAAGAAGAAAGAAGCTTGAAATAAAAACAGCTTAGAATAGAGAAGTCAATGAATGAAAGAACCTTAAAGTCGAGCTTCCTGAACAGCCTCGACTGGAAAAGCGCGTGGAACCGCACTGCTATTGTTTTTGCAGCCGGCCTGTTCCTGAAACTCATCCTTTTCGATGCCATCTGGTGCATAGATACCACGTTCGCATCGTTTTCGTACCTGGAAACCTATCTTTCCAAGTTGTTCATCGCTACGTTGCTGCTGCTCCCCTACATTCTGTTCAGGAGGAAAGGGATAGAAAGTGTCATCCTGTTCTGCCTCGACAGCCTGCTTATCTGCAACCTGCTCTATTTCCGAACGTACTACACACACATCCCGCTGAGCAGCTACGGACTGGCCGGCAACCTGGCCGACTTTACCGCAAGCGTCAGAGATTCGTTCAGAATGATAGATATTCTGTTGCCCCTGTCATCCGTCGTCACCATCTTCATAGCGCTCCGCAGGCCAGACCGAAAGGGAATCAGCCTCGTCCGAAGACTTCCCGGATACTTTGCCGTATTGGTTGGAACCGCCGCGCTGAACGCCGTCTGCTTAGGTGCCAAAGGTGGATTCCATCAAGCTTTCAACGCCGTGCGACAATCGTCTTACCTGTGTTCAAGCAGCGCACCGATGTTCACCGTATTCGGTTGCATGTACTACGACCTGACGGAACAGCAACAGAAGATCACCCCCGAAATAGAGCAACGCATCGAAAGCTGGCTTGACGCACAGCCCGCATGGACGCCCCTGCCCGACTCGGTAGAGACGCGCCGCAACTGCATCCTGATTCTGGCCGAATCGTTCGAAAGCTGGGTGCTGGAGCAGGAAGTGGAAGGACAGGAAATCACGCCCTGCCTCAACCGCCTGCTGAAGGAGCCGACTACCCTCTACGCTCCCCACGTGCTCACCCAGGTGAAAGGCGGACGCTCTATCGACGCCCAACTGATGATCAACGCCGGCATGCTGCCCCTCAACTCGGGCGCATACAGCAGTCTGTACCCCGACAACCACTACGCCACCCTGCCCAAAGCCATGCACGAGCTAAAGCACTCGCGCAACTATCTGCTGACCATCGACAAGGTATCGACCTGGAATCAGGGAGCCATTGCCTACAGCTTCGGGCTGGACACCATCATCGCCTATCACGACTTCCGCAAAGCCGAAGCCTTCGGCACACACAAGCGCATCGGCGACGTGCCTTTCTTCGAGCAGTGCAGCGAGAAAATCAGTGAGGGCGAGGTGTGGAAGCAGAACGAAACGGTCTTCATGCAGTTCGTCACCTACTCCGGGCACGCACCGTTCGTGCTGCCCCGTCACTTGCAGGAAATCAGTTTCTCCGACTCCATCCCCGAGAAAGCGGCCGACTACATGAAGACGGCCCGCTATACGGACAAGGCCCTCGGGCAGTTCATCGACTTCCTGAAGTCGCGACCTGAGTATAAGGAAACGCTTATCGTCATCACCGGCGACCACGAGGGACTCGCTTTCTACCGCAACGAGCTGTGCCAGGCGCCTGCTACGCGGGACATTGTTTCCGACAAGCCCTATACGCCCCTCATCATCCTTAACTCGCCCGTAGGCATGCGCTACGAGGACGTGATGGGACAGATAGACATTTATCCCACCCTGCTCCAGTTGCTGGGACTCGAACGCTATCCGTGGAAAGGCATGGGGCAGAGCATCCTGCCGCCGACGAAGCGGGGACTTGCCGTTGGCTCGCACCTGAACGTCGAAGGCGACGCCTCCGACAGCCTGACCCTGCACCACTTGCAAGAGGCTCACGACATAGCCGACCTGATGCTGCGCTTCGACTACCTGAAGGACATGCCCGGCACGGACGAAGGCAAACAAAACAGACCCTAAACACGTTATACAACAGATGTAGCCACAGCTTACGGCCCTGCTACACAACGACCCGAACGGTAAAAGCCGTCCGATACATGCACAGAAAAACAGAGAAGAAAATGAAAGTAATTGTCGATAACAAGATTCCCTTCATCAGGGAGGCCATCGGACAGATAGCCAACGAAGTTGTCTATCTGCCCGGCAAAGAATTCACGCCGGAAGCCGTCCGCGAAGCCGACGCACTGATCATACGTACCCGAACCCTGTGCAACCGCCGGCTGCTCGAAGGCAGCCGCGTGCGCTTCATCGCCACGGCCACCATCGGGTTCGACCACATTGACACCGAATACTGCCGGCAGGCGGACATCGCCTGGACCAACGCCCCGGGATGCAACTCGGCCTCCGTAGCCCAGTATCTGCAATCCACCCTCCTGCTGCTGCAACAGCACAGACCCAACCGCCCGCTGAACGGACTGACGCTCGGCATTGTCGGCGCGGGCAACGTAGGCAGCAAAGTGGCGGAAGTTGGAAAAAGATTAGGCATGAAAGTGCTGCTCAACGACCTGCCGCGCGAAGAACGCGAAGGTCACGACGGATTCGCCTCGCTGGCACAACTGGCAGCCGAGTGCGACGTCATCAGCTTTCACGTGCCCCTGTATAAAGAAGGAAAATACAAGACCCTGCACCTGGCCGACGCCGCCTTCTTCGGCTCGCTGCAACGCAGACCGGTCATCATCAATACATCACGCGGAGAAGTAATCGAAACCGCAGCCCTGCTTCGTGCCCTCGACAGCGGACAAATAGACGATGCCGTCATCGACGTGTGGGAAAACGAACCCGACATCAACCTGGAGCTGCTCGGCAAAGTGTTCATCGGTACGCCCCACATTGCCGGCTACTCGGCCGACGGAAAGGCCAACGCCACCCGCATGTCGCTCGACGCCCTTTGCCGCTTCTTCCACCTGCAGGCCCAATACACCATCGAGCCGCCACAGCCCGCCACACCC
>ULTX01005622.1_pt1 | contig 29547 bp, 23 predicted proteins | sample 1958041 | NCBI WGS metagenome assembly ULTX01 (sample SAMEA4835747, study PRJEB28245) | human gut metagenome | biome: gut microbiome; material: fecal sample | place: Denmark | collected 2008
CTTACTTCATCAAAGACGGAAGGACGTACCGCATCCACCGCTGTCACCAGTTGAGCCAGGCCCGCAAGGCCAACATCGACTACGGCATCAAAGAGTACTATGTTCCTGAAAAGCCTTGGAATCTCTGGGCGGAATCGGATTACAGGTAGATTGCGGTTAGGATTCTTTTCGCTAATTTTGAACCTAAAATGTGATGAATGATGAAAGATAAGGTCAAGGTGATAATCTTCGATGCGGACGACACACTGTGGGACAACCAGACGTACTTTGACAGGGCGGAGGACGTGTTCACGGAGGAGTTGAAGGAATATGGAACGGCGGAAGAACTGTCTGAGGAGCTATACAAGACGGAATCGGCGAATATGCCGATTCTGGGCTATGGGGCGAAGGCGGTCTGCATCTCGATGATGGAGACGGCTTTGAGGGTGTCTGACAGCAAGGTGCCGGGCGAGAATCTTTCACGAATATTATCGAGCGCGAAATCGCTGCTCAGCCTTCCTGCGACACCGCTTCCGGGGGTGGCGCGGACGCTTGACGCTCTGGACAAGACCGGTCGTTACCGCTTGATACTGATGACGAAAGGCGATATGCTGGACCAGCAGAACAAAATCAAACGCTCGGGGCTTGACAAATACTTCTACCGGGTTATCGTCGTCACCAAAAAGGGAATCAAGGAATATCTTGACATCTGCAATGTGGAGCAGGTCGCACCGTCACAGATCGCTGTGGTCGGTAACTCCTTCAAGTCCGACATCCAGCCGATAATCGAGATCGGGGGCTACGGCATACATATTCCTTTCCACACCATCTGGCGGCACGAGGTGGTCGAGGAATTCGAGCATCCGAACATCACCCGCCTTGACTCTTTTGAGGAACTTACTAAGATGTTCATTGAAAATGAATAAGAATCAACCGGACAGAATTTTGGTGCGTGGCGCGAGGGTGCACAACCTGAAGAATGTGGATGTGGACATTCCGCTGGGGAAGATCGTAGGGATCGCCGGGGTGTCCGGGTCCGGGAAGTCCTCGCTGGCGCTTGGGGTGCTATATTCAGAAGGATCAAGACGTTACCTTGAGTCTCTTTCGACTTACACAAGAAGGAGGATGACACAGGCGGCGAAGGCTGACGTGGACGAGGTGCTATATGTCCCTGCGGCTCTCGCGCTTCATCAGAGACCGGGGATTCCGGGCATACGCAGTACTTTCGGTACGGGGACGGAACTTCTTAACAGCCTTAGGCTTATGTTCTCAAGGCTGGCAAGCCATAGATGTCCGAACGGTCACTATGTCGAGCCGTCTTTGCTGGTGGCGGCTGGAAAGGAGCTTGTCTGCCCTGTGTGCGGAGAACATTTCTACGCTCCGTCAGCCGAGGAACTGTCTTTCAACAGTCAGGGAGCCTGCCGTAAATGTGACGGGACGGGTACGGTCAGGACGGTAGATGAATCCACTCTGATTCCGGACGAGAACCTGACGATTGATGATGGGGCTGTGGCTCCGTGGAACACTTTGATGTGGTCGTTGATGAAGGATGTCTGCCGGGCCATGGGCGTACGCACGGATGTGCCTTTCAAGGACTTGACTGCCAAGGAGAAGGACATCGTCCTTCACGGGCCGGCTGAAAAAAAGCACATTCTCTACAAGGCGAAGAATTCCAATGATGCCGCCGAACTGGATTTCACATTCTATAACGCGACCTACACGGTGGAGAACGCACTTGCCAAGGTCAAGGACGAGAAGGGGATGAAGCGTGTGGAGAAGTTCCTGAGGCTTGACGTTTGCCCGGACTGCGGAGGCACAAGGCTTTCCGATGCGGCAAGGGCACCGAAGCTTAGAGGAATATCATTGGCTGAGGCCTGCACGATGACCCTAACCGAGATTGTGGAATGGGTCAAAGGCGTTCCGGCTTCGCTTCCGGAGGAGATGAGGCCCATGGCCGAAAGCATCTGCGAGTCCTTTCTCGACACCGCCAAACGCCTGATGGATTTGGGAATAGGCTATCTGTCACTGGACCGCTCAGCGGCTACTCTATCGACCGGAGAACGTCAGAGAATGCAGCTGGCCAGAGCCGTAAGAAATCGAACAACGGGAGTCCTGTATGTTCTCGATGAACCTTCAATCGGTCTGCATCCATCGAATATAATTGGCCTCTGCGGCGTGATGGAGGACTTGATAGCGGATGGAAACTCCGTCATTCTGGTTGACCACGACACGCAGATCCTCACGAAATCCGACTGGATGATCGAGATGGGGCCCGGTGCCGGCTCAAGCGGCGGTACAGTGATAGCTCAGGGTACGATAGGCGACATCGAGGCCAATGAATATTCAAAGATAGGTCCTTTCCTGTCGGGCAAAGATTCTCTTAATGTAAGAAGTCAGATAAAAGACTCTGACATATTCATTGATGGAAAGATAACGATGGTTACCGATGCCATCCATACGGTTAAGCCACTGATGGTGGAGATCCCTAAAGGCAGGCTGACGGTTGTCACAGGTGTATCCGGCTCCGGCAAGACCACGATGGTGCTTGAAAGTCTTATTCCAGCGCTTCAGGCGAAGATGGCAGGGCACGATCTGCCACGGCACGTGAAGTCTATAGACGTTGAAGGAATACGTCAGGTGAAACTCATAGATGCTTCACCGATAGGCATTAACGTTCGCTCTACGGTGGCGACTTATGCCAACGTGCACGATGAGTTAAGGAAAGTCTTCGCCAAGACTCCGGACGCGAAAAAGCACGGCTACAAGGACGGGGATTTCTCCTACAACACCGGCAAGTTCCGTTGCCCGACATGTGACGGCACGGGTGTGATAAGCCTTGACGTGCAGTTCCTTCCGGATGTGGACATTCCGTGCCCCGACTGCCGTGGGTCAAGATATTCAAAAGCGGCGGGAAGCATCCGGAGGGAGAATGCGGCAGGAGAGTTCCATTCGCTTCCAGAGCTGATGGATATGGACATCAATTCCGCCCTTGACGCTTGCGCTGATTTGAAACTCATCAGTCAGCGTCTCAGAGTCCTGCGTGATCTCGGCCTTGGCTATCTGACCTTGGGAGAGGAGACACCGAGCCTGTCCGGCGGTGAGGCTCAGCGGCTTAAACTGGCCAGCGAGATGGGCAGGGGACAGAGCGACTCTGTCTTTGTGTTCGACGAACCGACCATAGGCCTTCACCCGTCCGATGTCCTGACGCTACTGAAAGTGTTCCAGAGCCTTATCGATCACGGAGCCACCGTCATAGTCATCGAGCACGATCTGGATGTCATCCGCAACGCCGACTACATCATCGACATGGGCCCAGGAGGTGGTGCCGAAGGTGGCCGTATTGTCGCGACCGGTAGCCCGGATCAAATCCGTGAGGCAAAGGACAGCGCCACCGGCAGATTCATTTAAAAGATCAAACCGGAAATAATGCTGGCCACGATTGTGGACACTGCCACACTGACCAGTCCCGGCATCATAAAGCTGTGGTTCAGAAGATATTCCCCGATCACGGTCGTTCCGCTGCGGTCGAAGTTGACCGTGGCGATGTCCGAAGGATAGTTCGGTATGAAGAAATAGCCATAGACGCTTGGCAGTACACCCAAAAGCACAGGTCCCGGGATGCCCAATGAATATGCCAGCGGCAGCATCGCCACGACCACCGCACCTTGTGAATTGATCAGAACCGAGACGGCTACAGCCTTTTTCGGTGAAGCCTTGCTGACTATGACCATCAGCGCGGCGGCTGTAAGCATCACAATCTGAATGACTATATTCATTTTCAACCGGCTGCCGTCCTCGTAGGAAGGGAGCAACCTTTGGCATGACGCGAACAGCACGATGACGGCGATTGAGGCAAGGAATATATAAACCGCGCGTTTCGCTGACGCGGAGATTTCCTTTCCGAGGGATGTCGCTGTGCTACCGTACATATATTCATACATCTCCGGGTCTTTCAGCCTTGCCTGGAACGCAGGGTCCTTGCCAAGGTCCAAGCCTCTTTTATAGGAGCATGCGCTTGCGGCGAGGCCTGTTCCGGAAATCGCTCCCAATGCCAGGCTTCCGTACCGTGAGCCGACATAAAGTGCCAGAAGCACTATCATCAACTGTATCAAAAACATAATTGTGAATTTTTCTCAATGTTTAGATTTTGCAAAACTACGGCAATATTTTGAATATTTATGCTGAGGTTTTACTTATTTTTCATATATTGCGAATAATTTTAATGACACATAATTAGAACCGATTCTACCTGCTGATGATTGAAAAGTACACTTATTATGCATTAACGCTCGCCGGTGTTTTATTGATGCATGTTGTTCCCGCCATTTGCGGGGACGGTGTCACGCATCCGGCATGTTTGTCTGAATGCCTTGAAACAAAGGATATTAAAGTGACTTTGGCCCAGAAAAGACAGAATTATTGTTCTGACCATAAGACGCGTGACACAGACATCCGCTCTCCGAAATCGGTGACCATCCATCCTGATGGCTCTAAGTTCTACGTCAATTCTCTGGAGGGCATGAGGACTGTTGTCTTTGAGGTTCCTACCGGAAAGAAAATCAAAACTGTCCATCATCGGTTTGATGGTTCGGACAAGGAGTTGTGGGCTGATGAAAGCGGCTATTACACATTCAAGGACAAGCGCAGGAATCCTCGGACATTCTCGGGGAAACCAGTCGAATCGGCTTTCTCCCACAAAGGTAAATATTTGTGGATAACCTATTACCGAAGAAGTTACGACATCAATGCGCAAGAACCTTCCGCTGTCGCCGTCTTGGACACGGAAAGGGACACGATTATCCGTATGTTCGAGACTGGGCCGCTCCCTAAGATGATCGCCGTGTCGGATGACGGAACGAGATTGGCGGTCACTCATTGGGGAGACAACACGGTCGGTGTCATGGACATCTCAAGTGACAGGCCTGAGGATTGGCATTACATCTCCAACTATGTGATCGATAGTAAATTATCCCTTGATTATAGCAGGACAGAGCTGGTCAACAGGGACAATGGCAGCGGGCACTGCCTGAGGGGAACCCTGTTCACACCTGACAACAGGTATCTTCTGGTCGGTTGTATGGGCGGTGCCGGTGGAATCGCCGTGATAGATCTTGAGGCCTCTTCGTATCTGGGGAGGATTGTAGGCTTGATGCCGAACGTCAGGCATTTAATTTGCAAGGATGGCTACCTTTATGCAAGCATCAACACCGCAGGCTATGTCCAAAGGGCAGAAATGACAAGTGTCTATTCGGCCATAGCTGAACTTGATGGGAAAAGTAAAACCGCCAGAATCAACGGTTGGGAAAGCTGCAAGGTATTTCCGGGCGCGAGAACGATAGTAGCTTCGCCAGACGGACGGTTCATCTTCGCGGCATGCAATTTTTCCAGCAGAATCGCTGTTGTGGAGACAAAGACCATGTCCATGATCGGATCCGTCCGCGCGGATTCGTATCCTGTCGGGTTGGCGATAACGCGGGACGGGCACTATCTTTTCTCGACCTCCCAGGGCAACAGCAGTGGCGGTGGCAATGCTGTGGACATATACAGAATTGAATATAAATGAGAAACGCAATAAGAACAGTGCTTGTGGCGATCGCCGTGATGATCTCGGTCGCGGCCAATGCCCATAACGTCATGTCCGAGGTCGAGGATTCGATCACGGTGTCAACTGAAAAACTGGCGGACATCCTCGTGGAGGAAGGAATGAAGATGATTGGCACACCATACCGCTATGGCGGCAGCGGACCGAGGGCCTTCGATTGTACTGGATTCACAAAGTATTTGTACAAGAAGTTCGGCTATGACCTTGAGCGTTCTTCCGTAGGCCAATCAAAGCAAGGAAGGGAAGTGAGCGGCTCGTGGTCCAACTTTCAAAAAGGAGATCTGGTAGTGTTCGCGGCGCGACGCAACGCCAGCAGGGTCGGCCACATCGGGATATTCATAGAGCTTGACAGTTCGGGCAGGGATTTCACTTTCATCCATGCGGCGGTGAAAGGTGGGATTCAGATCTCGCACATCACTGAGAAATATTACTCATCCAGGTTCCTTGGAGCGAGAAGAATCCTTCCTGATTTTGTAAGCCATAAAGATGAAAAGGTGATGGAAGCCTTGCCTGAAAACACGGTCATTGATGTCAGGGACACCTTGCGGCTGCAGGAAGGTGACATGCGTGTCCTGCTTATGGCGGACGGGCGTTGGATGGTCATCGGGGACGATGGATCTCTGAACGTCCCTAAGGACACAGCCAGCATTGTCCTCTCTCCGTCCGGCACTTGGTCAGCGATCAAGCATGTGTCGCATCGCATTCCGTCCAGGACGGATCCTCCTCGGCAGGCGTTGGTGGAGAATGACACACCTGCTCCGGAGGCGAAATACCACACAATCAAGTCCGGCGACACTCTTTCGTCAATCGCGTTAAGGTACAAGACCTCGGTCTCTGCGTTATGCAGGCTCAACGGGATGTCAGTGAACACCACACTTCGCATCGGGAAGAGGATACGGGTTAAATAACAATTGAAAGATGAGAAGATTTCTCTCCTTGCTTCTGTTTGTGACGTTTTCTGTCAGCCTCATGGCCCAGAACGGAAAGAACGTCACGGTGAAATGGCTTAAAGACAATTACACAAAAAGAGAGGTGATGATCCCGATGCGGGATGGGGTCAGACTCTACACCGCTGTCTATGAACCTGTCTCGGCGGTCGATGCCAAACCAGTGATGCTTGTCCGCACTCCCTATTCGCTCAAACCTTACGGATTTGAGGCGGGGGAGGAACCTCTGCCAGGCAAACAGACATATTCATCCGGCATCTGGGATGACTTGCTCAACTACGCCGCGGATGGCTATGTTATTGTCTTGCAGAACGTCCGTGGCACCTTCCTGAGTGAAGGAGATTTCGAGAACATCCGTCCGCATCTCAGCGGCATGGCTGGAGGTACGGCGAAAGGGTGCATTGTTGACGAAGCCACGGACACTTACGACACGGTAGAATGGCTCCTTGCCAACACTGACAACAACGGAAACATCGGTGTGAAAGGAACCTCGTATCCTGGCTTTTACGCCACGATGGCTGCCCTTTCCCGACATCCCGCGATCAAGGCTGTCTCGCCGCAAGCACCTGTCACCGATTGGTTTATGGGAGATGACGCGCATCACAACGGGGCCCTTTGCCTTGCGGACTGCTATAGATTCGGCTCATCGATGTACAGAACCAGAAAGGCTCCCTCGACCAAAGGGCTGTCAAAACTGGTGAAGATCGACACCGACCTCTATGAATATTTCCGTGGCAAACCGATGTCGGGGCTTTCAGATTTCTTTGGTGACACTCTGACGTTCTGGAACAGCATGGTCGCCCATCCTGACTATGACAACTTTTGGAAAGACAGGAATCCGGCGCGGCTCCTGAAGGACATAAAGCCAGCGGTTCTTGTCACCGGTGGGTTCTACGACGCGGAGGACTGCTACGGGGCCTTTAAAACCTACAATGAGATCAAGAGGCTGTCTCCTGACTGTGATCTTTACCTTGCGGCAGGACCTTGGTATCACGGAGGCTGGAACAACCGCAAGGCGAACCATCTGGCAGGGGCATGGTTCGCAGAAGAGTCTGGAGCTTATTATCTGGACAATATTGAATATCCTTTCTTCACATATTACCTTGAAGGGAAAGGGAATGCGTCCGCGAAAGTGAATGTGCTGCCATCCTGCGAGACAATAAGATGCAAAATGGAAGGCGTACAATCCGCGGCACGATGGGAGACATATTCCTCATGGCCGCCGTCAGATGCGCAGCCGGCAAAAATTTTCCTTTCAGGAACTGATTCTTTGAATATGTCAAGTCAGCCTGACGCCATGGTTTTCAGGACATTCACATCCGATCCTGCAAATCCTGTCCCGTACATGGATGTCAAGTCAAGCGGGCGAGACAGAGGGTATATGGCCGCCGACCAGAGATTCGCCTCCGCCAGAGGGGACGTCCTGACATATTCAGGGACAGTCCTTTCAGACACTCTCCATCTCGCCGGACCGGTCAAGGCTCACATCGAGTTGCGGCTCGACCTTCCTGACGGCAGCAAATCAAGGAATATGGATGCGGACATTGTCGTCAAACTGATTGATGTACGCCCGGACGGCTACCAGATGCTTGTCCGCGGAGATGTGATGCCTGTAAGGTACCGTGACGGATTCGGCAAATCCAAGGCTTTGAAGTCCGGCAAGGTTGTAAGCGTGGACTTCACGATGTGCGACATCGACCATTACTTCCTTCCCGGCCGTGCCCTGATGATCCAGATTCAGGGAAGCTGGTTCCCGCTCATCGCGATGAACCCTCAAACCTTTGTGCGGAACCCGTTCACGGCCACCGCGAAAGACTACAGGCCCATTAATGTCTCTATTTCCTCTCATTCTTTTCTAGAGTGCGGTAAAGTCAATGCTTGCAGTCAATAAAACAAATATGTTTATTCGTATAACAAAAATGTTTACCACTTGATATGCTGCCTGATTCCACATTTGACCTATTGGAAAGCATCGCGAAGAAGCATGGCGATGGCGATTTCAGTTCCACAACAGAATCCGAGCGGAAAGTACTCGAACAAATCAACGCGGCCATTGCGGACGGCGACATCGAACTGTACCCTATGAAGGCTCTGCTGGCTGCAAGCAATGATTGGAACACTGGCCTGATCACCCGTATGGGACTATACAGGAATATCCTTCTGGAAGGAATAGGCAAAGGCGCCCTCGCTCCCGAAAATGAATATGCCTGGGAATGGATCGCTGCCGCCGCCACAAACAACGACCCCGAAGAGTTCGTTGATGACAAGACCCTTTATTACGACCTCCTCTCCACCGCCGCCGAATCCGGCCTCACACTCGCCCAAGACATCCTGAACCGCATCTGGGAGCCGGAGAACATCATCGAGGAGGATTGACACTGTAGTTATGAAAGAACTTTAGACGTGTCCATGGAATAAAAACGAACATATTCCCTTTTAATTTTGGTTGCTTTGCATTAACTTTGCTCGCAATGGTTTTTATACGTTGTTCATTAACTTGTTGAAACAATGATTAGGGAATCAATAAGAATAAGAAACGTCGGTGCGCTGAAAGACACATTATTACTTGAGCTAAAACCAATGACTGTGCTCATTGGAGCCAGTGCCTGTGGTAAAAGCACACTTATGAAGATTATCGCGATGATGCGGTACATCTATAAGCGTGTCAACATCAAAGCATATTTGAAAAACTCAAATATAGATGGGGCTATTTTCTACATCCGCTTTCAGGACATCCTTAAAGACGGATTGCGCAATCTGATTTCTGAGAAATCCGAGATTGTTTACACAGTGGAGGTCAACGGACATCAATATGAGGTAAAATATGCCGTGGGGAAACTTTCCACGCCCTCAATGATTCCAAATGAGGATTTGATTTTTCTTAAGGATTCATGGGTAAGCGAAATGAGAAGCGTCATTCCTGTCTGGGCAAGCCGTGGAGCTCTGGTAAAAGGGTCCAGTTTCGGATTCTATTTTGACGAGACATTCGGCGACTTTGACGAAGCGACGAACGTGGTCAAAACGATTGATCTGGACTATCTGAATATGAGACTTGATGTGGTCAAGGGTGGCAACAATCAAAAGAAATACATGGTTTCCCCTTTGGATGATTCCTATCCTCCTTTCGAGTTGAAATTCGCATCGTCCGGCACTCAAACAACCGCCCCCTTAATTACCTTGATGAAATATTTCGCAACAGGGTTCTCTTTTAAGGATGCGATGCGTCGCTCCATCATTATGATGCTCTTTGAGAAAGATCTGACAGAGAAGTATCATCCGACTATTGAACTTGGGAACTTGCCAAAGTATGTTTTCATGCATGCCGAAGAACCGGAACTCAGTCTAGACCCACGTTCGCAGCGACATCTTGTCAACACGATTTCAAGGTACACTTTCCACGAGCGGATTGATGACCGAGTGATGAATATAGTGTTGGCCACTCACAGTCCGTACATCATAAATCATCTTAATGTGCTCATACGAGCCAGCTATTCCGAAAAAGGCAGGGATTTGTTCCCATTTATCCGCCCTGAGAACATCGCGGCATATAAGGTGGTGGATGGCAGCTTGATTAACCTGATCGCGACAGATGAAGATAGCGGTCAGTGTGTCATAAACACTCTTGACATGTCAGAGACCATGGAGGACATCTATAACGATTACGAGGCGCTTTAAAAGGGTGTTCTAAACAATGAGTAGTTTTACGGACTTTCTTAAGAATGAATATGCGCCACATTTCAATGTGATGTGGGATGAACGTACGATGTATATCCGTTCCGTCAATCCGGCTCCGGCCCGTTTTGAAATCAAGGACAAGGAAAATACAATCCTACAGCCGAGAGGACAAGGTGATTCGGTCTTAAGACGACATGACGAAGCTGTGGAAGTGGTGGATCTTGAGATGTTTACGGCAATGATTCACGGAATGGACAATACCCCCAGTTGTTGTGATTTCGTCATTTCTCCTTCGGTTGGCACAAATTATCTACTACTAAATGAGCTGACAAGGACCAAGTCTGACTACATACTTCCATTTGCGCAACAGAACAATGGCTTGGAACGTTCCGGAAAACTTGAATATGCCAAAGGACAATTGAGCAAGACTATTAATCGCTTTTATGAAGTGTCTGATTTCTGCGATCAGTATTTACAAAAAATCGCATTGTTTTCATGTCGTCTGAGTGACAAGAGAGGCGACGGAATCATGGCGCGTTCCGCAAGAATGTTCAACAAAACCATCCACACCCTTGAGCATCTGGAACTCCAGGAGATACTGCCTCATGGTTTCATCTTCAAGATGCGAATCTATAACGCGGAGTACCAACTGCCCTGACTGACGAGCCGTAGAATATTTCATGAATATCACATCTTGAAGATAGATTCGCCTCATTTCGTCCATCAATATAAGTGACGATCCGAAAGGATATGAATGGACGAAACGCTGACACAAGAATTATCCGAGTGCTGTTTGCGTGAATCAAAGATTTTCTTAAATTTGCGTTGTCGGAGCGATCCGACGCAAAATACGAAATGTGCGATCACGCGGCCCTCAATTGAAAATCTGACAGTTTTCCAACGAATAAGGGACTCACGAACAGCACTCTTTTCTTGTGTATCAGCACCTGCCCGCACAGGCACGCCCTTTTGGCGCACAGCCACCGCACGGCAGACACCAATACACAGTGTGGAGTTCCATTCGTTCTTCTTATTCGGGTTTTGTCAGAACCTTCAATTGAAAGAATGTGGAGTTCCACACTTTCGTTGTTGGTTGAAGTGAAAGTAACTGATGACAATACTTTTTAACAGTTGTACCCGATACGGAATAAGGGTGTGATGCATGAAAAAGACCAATTGCTTGATTCTCTGCTTAATCCTGCTATGCAATTTTGCAGGTGCCCAAATTTCCGGTAACATCGCGAACCACGACAAACAGATTGACTCCGAGAATATTTCATACATGACTGATCCGTCATGTGCGTATTGTAGCGACAACTATATGCGGACAGGTATGACCGTCGAGATCTACACGGAATCCGGACATCACAAAGGTATCTACTCCGTGTGGTTAAGCAAAGGTGACAAGTATATAAAATTCAACGATGAATGGATACGGATTGAAGGGAAAAGCCGGTTTTTATACCATGGCAACGCCTATATGATCAAAAAATCCTCATAATTCAGTCCGACACTGATAGATCAAGTCTTCGTCAAACATCTAACTACATGACAATCCAAATGGAAGAAACGAATATGCAAAAAATCCAGAGTGCTGTTTTGAGTGAACCAAAGTTATTGTTAACTTTGCGTGGTCGGAGTGATTCGGCGTAAAATACGTAATGTGCGATCACGCGGTTCTCAATTGAAAATCTGACAGTTTTCCAACGAATAAGGAACCCACGAACAGCACTCTTTTCTTGTGTATCAACCCATGCCGCAGCGGCACGCCTTTTGGCGCATCCCACAAGCGACTCGTGTCATACATAGGTGTGGAGTTCCATTCGTTCTTCTTATTCGGGTTTTGTCAGAACCTTCAATTGAAAGAACGTGGAACTCCACACTTTCGTTGTGTTTGGCATTGTGGATATTAAGAAGCGAATAATATATATTCAACTTAAAAGAAATGAAAAGATTAGCTAGTTTTGCGTGCTTTGCCGCCACTTTGGTTGTGGTTTCATGCGGCACAAGCCGGTACACTGAGATGACTTCTCCTGAGGAGAGTGGTCTGAACCTGATGAAAATCACTGACGAGAATTCAAACACTGTGGGAGGGTGTAGGTTTTTTGATGGAATACGTACGCCATTAAACGAATGGCTTGGCCGGTGTACAGAGGGGAGGGCGACATGGACGGTAGGACGCTATCTGGCGATATCTCCGGATGGGGAGGAACTTGCCTATGTCTCCAGAATAAACGATCAGTGGAACATCATGGTACGAAGGGCAAGAGCGCAAGGTGCGTCCACTCAAAGGACATTCAGATCAGTGGGTGATTTTTCGTGGGGAAGTGACAACAAACTGTACTTTGGTGATGTCACCTCTTCAAATACCTCTCAAATTTCAGCCATGGATTCGCATGCTGGCACGATAATGCGCCAGCTCACGAGCAACAACTACGACTCAAATCCGGTCTTATCTCTGGACGGAAAGACTCTGTACTTCACCAGACATGATCAGAGTGGGCCTTTTGTTTGGTCTTATGAACTCGAAACCGGTGCTCTGACCGCTTGCTGCAAGGGTTTTAATCCTTGGCCGGTTGGAGAAAACGAGTTTCTGTGCGTACGAAATTCCAATAGCGTGGATTTCAACAGAGGCACGAGAAGTTCCAGTGAAATCTGGCTTGTAAACTACATGGATGGCAAGGAAACATTGATCATTTCGGACAAAAAGCGTGGATTCACCAACCCGGTCCTGTCTCCTGACGGGAAATGGATCCTCTGCCAGGGCAATTCCAAATCTTCCATCACCAAAGCAGTGAATCTGGACATATTCGCAATCAAGACTGACGGCTCCCAGTTCATTCAGCTGACGTATCATCCTGCGGATGATTGCTGTCCAGTGTGGTCTCCGGACGGGAAATATATCTACTTTATTTCCACCAGAGCCAACAAGGAAAAGGCGTACAACATTTGGAAGATGAAGTTTACTCTATAGGCGACAAATAAATATTGACATCATGTCTTTACTCACAAAGAAAACCATTGTCATTATCCTCTTGCTGCTTGGCTGCGTTTCTGCCTTTGCAAGCAGCGAGAGTGTGACGATGTACGTGGGGGACACTAAAACTCTCTACCTCCCGTCATCAGTCACATCCAAAAACATCAAATCCTGTTACTTTGTGGCCACCAGCCCGAGTTATGCAGACATTTCGTCGCATACAATGTTTTCCGTGACGGTGGTGGCCAAGAAGGCGATATCTACTCCGGTCATCATCAGATGTGACTACACTTATTACGTCCTGCGCAACGGGAAATATGTCTATGGCGGGACAGGATTCCACGATTTCAATATAACGGTAAAGAATGTGCCTGTCAGCTACATCTCTCTCCCGGAGGCGAAAACTCTGAAAGTCGGGGAAGCCTTGACACTCAAGCCGACGATATCCCCATCGAATGCAACTCCGGAGTTGACCTGGTCGTCAAGCAATTACTCGATAGTCAGTGTTGATAATAACGGAAGAATCTATGCGAAAACTGATGGCACGGCCGTCATTACGGTCAGAACGTCCGACGGGAAATCCGCCAGTTGCACGGTGACCGCCTATAGTCCTACAGTTGATGTGACTTCGGTGTCGTTGTCTCCAGAATCTCTCACTTTGGATATCGGGAGCGAAAGCACCTTGACGGCTACGGTATATCCATCAAATGCGACGACAAAGACCCTGACTTGGGCTTCTTCAAACTCAAGTGTGGCCACCGTGACATCATCAGGAAAGGTGAAGGCCGTTTCAGAGGGGCGCGCCACAATCTACGCCACGTCGAACAATGGAATACAAGGAAGCTGCATCGTTACCTGCAAGGAACCTCTCCCGGACCTGACTCTGACCGACAAACAGGACATGCCTTCTGACATACCGGCAATGGCAAACGTTACCTATCAGCGCACCTTCTACAAAGGCTGGAACAGCCTGTGCGTTCCATTTGCGGTGAAAGCGTCGTATGTCAAAGGGTGCAAGTTGATGGTCCTTAGGGATGTGGAGATTCACAGGAGACATAAATACTTCACCTTCACCAAGGTGAATGAAGTTGCCGCCGGAACCCCATGCCTTGTGTGGGTGGAAAAGGACACCGAGTGTGACTTGCAACTGAAGGATCAGACTCTGGTGGCCAATCCTGTCAACACCGGAATCATGAAGGGATCATATTCAAATGCGGTCATCGGTGCCGGATGCTATAAACTTACTTCCGATGGCGAGTCATTCTCCCTTACCATTGGTGAGGATGCGACGGTGACGGCATACAGAACTTATATTAAATTACAATAAATCAAATCATCATGAAAAAGATATTCAAAATTATGATGGTTGTTGCTGCCATCCTCTTGGGGTGCGGGGAATATGATGACTCGGCGATCAAGTCGGACATCACTGATCTCAAGTCACGTGTGTCGGTTCTTGAGCAGCAATGTAGGAATATTAATGAGAATCTGTCATCCCTTCAGACGATAGTCGCTGCGGTTCAGAAGCAAGACGGAATTGTCAGCGTGACTGATCTGCCGGACAACGCTGGTTATGCCGTGCTGTTCACATCCGGAAAGACAATCTATTTGCGAAATGGTGCCAACGGTGCTGACGGGAAGAACGGAACAGATGGATATACCCCGAAAATCAGTGTCAAGCTTGATTCCGATGGAGTCTATTACTGGACACTTGACGGGAAATGGCTGATTGTTGATGGCCAGAAAGTGAAGGCAACCGGGACTGACGGCAAGGATGGTGCTGATGGAAAGGATGGTGTGGACGGTAAGGATGGCATTGATGGCAAAGATGGTAGAACCCCTCAGTTGAAGATTGAAGAAGACGGCTTTTGGTATATCTCCTATGACAACGGTGCGACTTGGTCCAAACTTGGCAAGGCTGTCGGAGACAATGGTAAGGACGGAGCTGACGGTCAAGATGGCAAGGATGGCACAGATGGAAAAGACGGAGACGTTTTCTTCAAAAGTGTGACAATCGAGGGCGGCTACGCCATCTTTGTGCTGAATGACGAGAACAAGACCACAATCAAAGTTCCAATGGCTGGCACAACCACCGTTTCAAGCATCAAATATGTGCCAGAAAGCCTTGAAAGAGTGGTCAAGGTCAAATACTTCATGGCAAGCGGCAAGCCTGTCCCACAAGACATGAATATTCAGTTTGAGATCATGCCACAGGATGCCGTTGACCACATCGTAAAGGACTGGAAAGATGTCCTTGTCGCCAGGGCGGTCTATGTTTCATCGACCAAGGCAGGAATCGGTGATATTGTCGTGCTTGATATCAAAGAAGTCGCCAAGAGCAAGGACAACATGATAATTGTCACCGTTGACTCGGATTCGCTTGATGAGGTGTTCTTCTCGACTGAAACTCCTGCCGGAGCCTACCTCCGTCTATCAGTGAAAGTGAATTGCAATGAGTCGGTTTCTTCCGGCAATTTGCCGATGCTCCCGTCTTTGTCAAAGGAAAACGCAGATGGCAGTATAGAACTGATACCTATCATGGAAGAAAATGTGGATTACACCGAACGTTAAACCTGATTTGAAATAAATACACAAAATGAAAAGAAAGAATATAATATGCTGTCTGGCAATTTCTGCAATCCTCTGCGGATGTGGGGAATATGATGACTCAGCAATCAAGTCAGACATCAGAGATCTCAACTTGCGTGTGACAAAGCTTGAACAGCAATGCAGGAATATGAATGAGAATGTGTCTTCTCTTCAGACAATAATCGCGGCGATTCAGAAGCAGGACGGTATTGTCAGCGTTACGGATCTGCCGGACAACGCTGGCTATGCCGTGTTGTTTACTTCTGGAAAGACGATTTATTTGCACAATTGTACCAATGGTAACAATGGCGCTGACGGGAAGAATGGTGCTGATGGCCACACCCCTAAAATCAGTGTCAGACTCGATTCCGATGGCATATATTATTGGACTCTTGACGGGGAATGGCTGATTGTGGATGGCAAGAAAGTGAAAGCCGTTGGAGAGGATGGCAAGGATGGTGTCGACGGAAAAGACGGGGAGAACGGAACTGATGGAAAGGATGGCAAAGATGGTATAACCCCTCAGTTGAAGATCGAAGAAGATGGCTTCTGGTACATCACCTACGACAACGGTGCGACTTGGTCCAAACTGGGCAAGGCTGTTGGCGACAACGGCAAGGATGGAGCAGACGGAAAGGATGGAAACAATCTCTTCAAGAGCGTCACAATCGAGGACGGCTACGCCATCTTCGTGCTGAATGACGAGGATCAGACCACAATCAAAGTCCCGATGGCAGGAACTGTCAGCGCAAGCACCATAACAAACATAAGGTATGTGCCGGATAATCTTGAGGGCAAAATCAATGTTGAATATTTCTTGAAAAAAGGCAAGCCGGCGCCACAGGACGTGACGGTCAAGTTTGAGATTCAGCCGCAGGATGCTGTCGATCACATCGTGGAAAACTGGAAGGATGTCCTTGTCGCCAAGGCTGTCTATGTGCCATCGACCAAGGCTGAATTCGGAGATTTTGTCACACTCAACATAAACGATGTTGCCAAGAGCGAGGATAATACGATTGTTGTAACTCTTGACACCAAGCCACTTGACGATAAGTTCTTCTCTACCGAAACACCGGCTGGAGCATGTCTTCGCCTTTCCGTGAAAACAAACGGAAAAGAGTCTGTTTCTTCTGACTATTTACCGATGATGCCATATAAAATAAATGTGTCCCTGTCGGTTGATGTTAAGGATATCACCAGCAATGAGGCAATCATCTTTGGTAATCTTGTTGTCGACTCAGATAAGGAGTATGAAAAGAATGTGACAGTTTACTACAGCGACCAATTCTCCACTGTGGAGAAACTGTGCTCAGACGGGACCGCCATTGCATGTACATTGTCAGAGGATGGAGGTTTCTCCGCTACGTTGTCCGAACTTAACAGTAACACAAAAATCAATTACATCGCAATCGCTACAGTGAATGAAGCAGAATATCCTACTAATGTAAAGTCATTTGTGACGGAAAAACCGCAGCCTTCCGGACAAGACATGTCAACTTCCGGAACGGCAAACTGTTATATCGTGTCCGAGTCCGGCAACTATAAATTCAAGACAGTCAAGGGAAACTCATCCGAGTCTGTTGGCTTGGTGGACAATGTCGAGGTCCTTTGGGAAACATTCGGCACAAGTACAAAACCTAATGTTGGTGATCTCATATATGATGTGACATACGGCGACGGTTATATTGGCTTTACGGCTACTGACAAGAAAGGCAACGCCTTGATCGCCGCAAAGAACGAGAGAGGTGACATTCTATGGTCTTGGCATATCTGGCTCACAGACCAACCTCAAGATCAGGTTTATAGAAACGATGCTGGAACCATGATGGATCGCAATATTGGAGCGACTAGCGCGAGAAAAGGTGATGTCGGAGCTCTTGGGCTTTTATACCAATGGGGAAGAAAAGACCCGTTTCTGGGTGGTTGCCGTATAGGTTATAGCAGTTATAAAAACCAAGAAAAGGCCACCTCTACACTCACTTGGCCGAAAGCAGTTCGAACTGGATCTTTAAGTGGAACAATTGCATATGCAATAGCACATCCTACAACTTTCATTAGGGGTGAATTTGGTGGTGGCAATAAAGCAGACTGGCTATACTCTAATGACTATGTTGCAGGTTCTTCTCGATGGAAATCCGAAAAGACAATATATGATCCATGTCCTGTTGGTTATCGTGTCCCTGATACAGGAGTGTGGCTTAAAGCATCCGGTCATAGTGGCAGTTATTTTGAGACAATGGATAACGAAAATAAGGGAATTGATTTCGCACTTACAGTAAATAAATTTGGCTTTAATGTCTCGTCAATTTGGTATCCTAATTCGGGTTATCTTTCTTATGAGAGTGTTTCACTCTACTCTGTGGGTGAATTAGGCTATTATTGGTCATGCAATAGTGATGATTCTTCTAATTTTAGTTCTCAAATGAACATATCTGATAGTAAATATGTTAATGTTAATCCTTCATCCAACTCTTGTAAAGCCTTTGGATACAGTGTGCGCTGTCTCAAGGAATCCAAATGATGCCACATGAAACGAATAAGACCAAATAACAATAATAAATTTCATGCATAGTATGAACAAATTCAAGAATTTAGCAACCAAGATATTCATTGCATACGGCATCGTGATGTCCATTTCGCGTGGAGGACCGAATGGAAGATTTTTGAGCGCCTCTGCAGAACCCACAGAGGGCTGCAGACGACTGATTTTTGGCGGTCGGGAACACGACCTTGCGGCATGAAGATAATTTTTGAAAAAAGTCTCAGCGGGATGGTGAAAGCCTCGCATCATCCTCGGTTTATGGCCAGGACAGGGGCACCTGAGTAGTTACGAATATAGTGAAACTATAGTAGCAAATATGATGAAATGTAAACAACATTTTGTAACTCTGATAATTCCAGTGTTATTGGTAGCATGCCACGCCAATGTTCTTGACGATGAACCTGAAAACATTAAGGGGTTTGGTTATCCGATTACAGAAGACGTTGAAGGTGGCAAGATTACATACCAGTACAATGATGAAGTGATAGTCTTAAGCGAGACGACACAACGGTATCTTGTAAAGGTCGAGGCTGACACGATCCTCTATTTCTCTGAAGCCACACCGGAAAGGCTGTTGCCATATAAAGGGGGAATCATTAGCAGCGCTGTCATTGATGACAAAACGCCTTACGGTTTGGGCAACAGGGTGATTTCTGTCTCACAAGAAAGTGGGTTGTATAAATGTGTGACGACTGCGGCTTCCTTGGATGAGATATTCAAAGAATTGACTTTGGCCGCTGACATCATGTTGGTGACGGATGCGATTCCCTCTCAAGTGGAAGATGTTGACGGAAATCTTCATGATGTCACCGTCTCTAAATTTAGTGAGACAAAGGCGGAGATAGGTTCGCCAAATGTCCTCACTGTCAAGCTTGAAGGCCAATCCGATGAGCAAGTCGGGCCGTATGTAGAGGGGGACATTTCCTTAGGAGCGGTATTGTCTATTGACTTTGAACGGAGCAAGAACCGTTACGACTGTTCCCTTTCCTTATATGCGGGTTTCGATGGAGAGATCGGCGTCAAGACACAATGTGAGGGTTATAAGAAACTGCTCCCACGAAAAGACAAATGGCCAATCTTGAACGGCGAACTCCGATTTGGTCCTATTGTCTTACGGCCGTTCGTTGATGCGGAATTAGGGATAGAAGGCAAAGCGGAAGGCTCGATCTGCACAGGTCTCTCCAAGGTGTTCGGCGCCAAGTTCGGAATGAAAAATCGCAAATCATTTTATGAGAATCTGACTGAACCCGATGCGAAAATCATTAAAGACATTTCCGTTGATGTCAAAGGAGAAGTGGCTTTAGTCACAACGCTTTACTTCGGGATGGGACTCTACACCAAGAATATAGCCGTAAGTATAGACCCTTCTTTATCGATAGGATTGAGTACGGATTTTAAGGTGAATAATGAAAACCTGTTCAAAAACAATCCGACTTTGGATTTTGATATAAAAGCGGAAGCGAAGGGGGCATTTTATGGGCAATTCTTTGGCAAGGAACTTTTCAGGGAGGAAATGACCTTTCTCTCGTTAAACCTATTCAATCACAGTTGGCCGCTGTTGCCTTCTTTGGTTGAGAATTCACTTAAAGTCACCAAACGTGACGCAAGTGGACCATTGACCTTTGATGCGGAATATTCCTTGGCTGGTGGTCTTTTAAGTAATTTGGATTTTCCGTTGTATCCTGCTTTTAAAGTATATAAAGGATCGGAACTGGTCGATTTCATTTCCAGCGCGGAGAATATTTATGGCGATGCCGCCAAAGAATTCACATTTGAGTTGAGCGGTCTCGAGAACGAGGTCTCATATACTGGAAAACCATGTTTGGTTATCGGCGATAAGTCGTATGATGAGGACGGTATTGCTTTCCCATCCTCATTAACATGTCCGGATAGCCATCATCCGCATTTGATAGATTTGGGGCTTCCGAGTGGAACAAAATGGTCTTGTTGTAACGTTGATTCTGAGGTTCCGGAAGAATTAGGAGGGCGTTATGCTTGGGCAGAGACTGTTAGAAAGGCGGTCTATAATTTGGGCACCTATGAGCATTGTAAGGTTGTTAATCCCACAACATATGATGGTGAGGATCAAGTCTATTGCATTATTTCAGATGGTATTATCTACTATTTTATATACATATACCAAGGCGGTGCCAATATATGTGGCACTGAGTATGATGTTGCACATGTAAAATGGGGAAATACATGGAGAATGCCAGCATGGCAAGAATTTCATGAACTACTTGATCATTGTACCCGGAAATCTTATACATTAAATGGAGTACTCGGATATATATTCACTGGTCCAAATGGTAATTCTATATTTATGCCAGACACTAAGATCTATTTATCAGGGGAAGGCAGTCCATTTTTGACTGCAAAGGTATTAATAAATTGCAGTTATTTGGATGGTCTTCCTGTATATGAATCAGCAAAAGGTGGTTATGTTAGACCTATTGGTGAATAGAGATTCATTGCAGCAGACTGATAACTGTGTAATTCAAACAACATTCCTTATAAAGTTATATTATGATTCTCTGGAATTGGTACTTAAATATATATCAATTGGCTGTTGTATAAGAAATGAAAACTCAGTTAGTAAAGGGAAAAAGTTGTAGGTTCTCAATATTTTGGCAATTTTACTATCAAACAGTTAAAATCATGAAGAATAATATCCTATGTATTTTCACCATCTTGACCTGTCTGTTGGGATGTGACAAGTATGACGACTCGGAGGTGAAGTCGGACATCAAAGACCTTAAGTCTCGTGTGGAGGCTCTTGAGCAGCAATGCAAGAACATGAACGCAAACTTGACATCTCTTCAGGCGATTGTGGAGGCCATTCAGAAGCAGGATGGCATTGTGAGTGTGGATGATCTACCCGGAGGCCAAGGTTACTCTGTGAAGTTTGTCTCTGGGAAGGTCATATTCCTGTATAATGGCAAGAATGGCGAGGACGGTGTCACACCAATGATCAGTGTCAAAAAGGATTCGGACGGTAAATATTATTGGACCGTTGACGGTGAATGGCTGCTTGTTGACGGTGAGAAAGTGCGCGCTGACGGTGATGACGGTGCTGACGGCAAGGAGGGTGTTACGCCTCAATTTAAGATAGAGGGTGACTTCTGGTATGTCTCTTATGACAACGGCAAGTCTTGGAAGAAACTTGGCAAGGCTTCCGGGAACGATGGCAATGATGCCATCACGCCTCAATTCAAGATAGAGGATGGCTACTGGTATGTCTCTTACGATAACGGCAAGTCTTGGACAAAACTTGGCAAAGCTTCCGGAGACAATGGTAGGGATGGAGTTGACGGCAAAAACGGCGACGCGTTCTTCAAAAGTGTCACCATCAATGACGGATATGTGGTTTTTGTCATGAATGACGCGGATCAGACAACTCTTAGGGTTCCTCTGGCTGGAACAGTTACTGTGTCTAGTATAAAGTATGTTCCGGAAAATATTGACAGAGTGGTCAAGGTTAAATATTACATGGACGGTGGTAAATATGCGCCGGAAGACATCATGGTCAAGTTCGAGATTCTGCCACAGGGTGCGGTTGACTACATTGTTGAGAACTGGAAGGAGGTTCTTGTAGCGAAGGCCATTTATGTCACATCAACCAAAGCCGGGATAGGAGATGTTGTCACACTCAACGTAAAGGGAGTCGTAAAAGACAAGAATAACATGATAATTGTCTCTGTTGGCACGAATGCACTCGATGATGTGTTCTTCTCAACCAGCACGCCGGCGGGAGCCAATCTTCGCCTATCGGTAAAAATGAACGGAAACGAGGAAGTCTCCTCTGATTACCTGCCGATGGTTCCGTATCTTTCGAAAGACAAGGTCATTGAATATACAAGTGTGTCGGGAAAGGCGATGTCCAGTGACTGTTTCCTTGTTGGAAGAAAAGATCAGGGAACAATGTCATGCACCAATAGTTATAATGGAGGTATTGGGAGGATAACGTTTGAATGTCGTCCCAGCAGTTATTACGATCCTTATTTTTACTTTGAATTCGATAAGAAGACTCCAGAACCTGGTGAGTATGGTGCATCGGCATACCAGAATAAAGAGTTGAAATCCTTGAGATTCGCTACACCCATTGAGATTTCCGGTTTGCGTTTTTACCAGTGCACAAATTTGGAAAAAGTGGACTTATCTAATGCGAACACCGATAATTGCCGCTACATGGACAGGATGTTCGAGGGGTGCTCCAAGATTACTAGTTTAGATTTGTCGGCCTTAAACACCACAAATGTTGCTGGTATGTCCGACATGTTCAGTAATTGCCGTAGTCTTACCGGTCTGGATCTGTCAGGCTTCAAAACAGAGAATGTTGAATGTATGGATGGAATGTTCGAAGGGTGTAGCCGTTTTACCAGTTTGGATTTGTCCAACTTCGACACAAAAAACGTTGCGAAAATGCAACTTATGTTTAAGGATTGCGTCAGCCTTACCAGTTTGGACCTGTCCAACTTCAATACTGAGAATGTCAAGAACATGAGCCAGATGTTTCAAAATTGCAGCAGTCTTGCAAATTTGGACTTGTCCAGTTTCAACACTAAAAATGTTGAGGACATGACCTGCATGTTCCAGAATTGCGAGAGGCTTACCTATTTGGATATGTCCGGCTTTCATACAGGGGCGGTTAAGGGGATGCATTCCATGTTTTGGGGATGCGGCAGCCTCAAAAGCCTTGATCTGTCAAGTTTCGACACCAGGAATGTCAATAGTATGGTGTGTATGTTCATTGATTGCAGTAGCCTTGCCAATTTGAACCTGTCAAGTTTTCGTACGGATAATGTCACCAATATGGGAGCTATGTTCGACGGTTGCAGTAGTCTTGTCAGTCTGGATCTGTCTGATTTCAACACGGGGCGTGCAATAGACATGTCGTTTATGTTCAGTGATTGCGGCAGTCTTACCAGTTTGGATTTGTCCAGCTTCAACACAAGGAGCTGTACGTCATTGGCGGGAATGTTTTTGGGATGCGGCAGCCTCAAAAGCCTTGATCTGTCCAACTTCAATACGAATAAGGTTACGTATATGAATCAGATGTTCCAGGATTGCGGCAGTCTTGTCACTTTGGATCTGTCCGGCTTCAACATGGAGAATGTCGTGGACACCAGCTACATGTTTGATGGTTGCGACAATCTGAAGAAAATATTGATGCGTGGATGCAATAAGAAAACCATTGAGATGATAAATGCCGTCAAGCCGGAAGAGGCGGTGATTGTTACCGGTTAATAACGTCTGGTCTTTGCCACTAAATATGTCATGTTACTATGACATGTCATATTCAATCTTCACCATCTCTTATGGCAGCGGAATGCTCGCATCTCATTTTTCACTTTGGGTAATGAGACAAACACTTTGTGAATAGAGTTGCTTACTACCATTCGTACAAGTAACTCTTTCTCCGGCCAAGCATGGTTTTCGGTGGGCAAGTGACACCGAAGAGTGGCTTTGGTACAGGGAAAGGACTTTGGGCGTACCAATGATGCGGTAATTGGCGGTTGGTACAGGAATAGGGAGCACCCTCTGGTGTACCAAGCGATGCCGTGCGGCTGTTTAGTACAAGAAATGGCGTCCTGTGTACAAAAGCCAGGTGACAGGAAGAAGATGTTAACAATGACTATAGGAACGGGGATATTCCTAAAAATTTTTGCGGATTGTTGGGTTACAAACCGGCTGAAATTTCATAAGGGAGTGAACAAAGTAATTTTACTCTTATGAAACTGTCAGATTTTTACGATGAGGAGATCATCGTGGGGTACTTTTATGGGGAACTCAGAGGAATGTTGGAGACAATCCGACGCAGGGTGTTCAACGGACGTGTTGAATATGACGAGATGGTCAGCGAGCTTTATCTCTTTTTGGCTCAGGATGATTGGCGGAGGATTAGGACTTTCGACGCGCGGAACGGGTGCTCGTTGAGGACTTGGCTGTCAACGGTGGCTTGGAGGTTCTTCCTGGGGCACAGGAAGTGGTTTTCTTCTTTGCCGGGGGAGTGTCCGGAGGAATGTCCTTGTTATCCATCAAAGGGGGTGGTGGACAGGGTTGACGTACGCATGGTGCTGGAGGCCATGCCTAACCATCGGTATGCGGAGGCGGTGAATCTGCTGGTTCTACGTGGCTACGAGGTCAAGGAGGTAGCGGAGCTTTGGCACACCAATGTCTCGAATGTCTATAACATCAGGCATCGGGCGATAAATCAGTTCCGGGAATGTTATCTGTCTTCGAATCATGGGAAGAGAATCGGATAAAAATGTTACCTTTGCAATGTTGGCGCTTCGACAGGCTCGGCGACCTGAACGGAAAGAACTGAACCGGCGCTTCGGCGGGCTCAGCGACCGATGAAGATTTAGAATGTGGTGAAAACTTGTTTGAATTTACTGTAATCCAATCTAATGCTTTGCAATAGAATAACCTTGACACTGTTGTTATTGACATTATGCCTGTCTTCCCTTGCCGGGACGAGGCGGGCGTTGGTCATAGGCGTCGGGACTTACGAAGATCCGGAGTGGATCAGGATCAATGGGGACAAGGATGTCAAGCTGGTTGTGGACATGCTGAAACTAAACATTTTCCACGACATCGCGACACTGACACAAAAAGAAGCCACCAAATCAGCCATTGTAAAGGAGTTCAAGGCATTGGCGGAAAGATGCGCCGAAGGCGACACCGTGTATATTCATTTCTCTGGGCATGGGCAGCGGATGACGGACATCGACGGCGATGAGGAGGACGGCTGGGACGAGTCGTGGATTCCATACGACGCTTACAGGAAGTACTGCGGCAAGGATCAAGGTGAGAAGCACCTATGCGATGACGAGATCGGGGTGCTGCTCATGAATATTCGTAAAAAGGTAGGGGAGAGCGGATTGATCGCGGTGGTGGTGGATGCGTGCCATGCGGGAGACTCGACACGGAAGTCTGGCAAAAGCGCCGACGTGGTGAGGGGTGTGTACGACAACTTCGTCATTCCCTGGAAGCATCGGGCGAACAAAAGGAAGCAGCTGCCGGAAAAGTGGCTGACTCTCTGTTCATGCCTTGACTACCAGCTCAACCAGGAGCATCCGGACGGACACGGCAAGCTCACTCTGGCGCTCCACACACTTTGGCCAAAGATGAGGGGATTGGACAACGAGACCTTGGTGCGGACGCTTGACGCTTACTACCAAAGAAATGACGTGAAAGGGCGGTACCCGCAATCGCCAGTCTTGACAGGCGAGATGGACATACGGCGATTTTCGGAAATATTCAAAAGATAATGACTTGGCCATTGAGGAAATATTCCGATTGCAGATGCGTCAAAGGCGTTCTGGCTGGGAAGGAGGAGGCTCAGAAGCACCTCTACACGCAATGTCGTGATCGCTTTGACAGACACGCCGCTCATTTTGAACACCTTGCGGAAGCGGAGAGAAATGACTTGTTTCAGGATGCGTTCGTGATTCTGTGGGAGAAGATCGGGAACGGACAGATATTCATAGATGACGGTAAGGTTTATGCGACCAGACGTGGCGGAAAGGCGACGGAGGTTCCCGACTTGGGCGGCTATTTCCTGCGTATCGCGAAGAATCTGTACCATGAGATTTTGCGGTCTAAAGGGAGGATTCTTGAGGTCATCGGGGAACTTGATGACGAGAGTGTCCTTTGGTGGGCCGACGACAGGGACACCATGCGGAAGATGATCATCAAGCAGTCGGTCATGATGCTCGCTCCTCGTTGCCGGGAGATTCTGACCATGTTCTATTACCACGACATGACGTTGGAGGAAATTCAGGCGGAACGTCCTGAAAGCACAACATATAACGGAGTCAAAAGCGCGAAAGCCAAGTGCATGGCGATCCTGCGGGCACGGATACTGAACAAATTCTCAGATGCCGGGATCAAGGTTTCTGAATATCCCAAACAATAAATCTAATGAATATGAAAGAGATAGATGACACACCTAAGGACGCCCTGACGGACGGGGTCACCGATGCGGTCAGGGACATCGCCCAAAAGCGTGAGGCAATGGCCGGATGGGAGGTTGAATATTCAAGGAAAAAGAAGCGCGCCAGAATTTTGGTGGCATCACTGGCCTTTGCGGCATGCATTGCGTTCGGAGTGTTCCTATTCTTGAGAAACCCTTCCGGGTCGGCCTTGAAAGAACCCGTGCTCAGAGGTGGCGTGTCATACGACGCGGCCCTTGAGATGATTGACTCGCTCATCCAAGCCGGTGACACAGCCGAGGCACGCGAGCGGATCATAGAAACCCGTCAAGCGATCGGGACAGACACGATTGAAGCGTTCCATTCGGTTGAGCCGAAGCCATCTAAGGATGAGATTGAATATTCAAGGGTCCTCGTCAAGGATCTCCTGTCAAGACTTGATGAATTGGAGAATAAAATATTGAACACCAATGAATAAACGTATTCTATCAATAGCCTTGCTTCTGCTGTCCGCAATGCTGTGGATGTCTGCGCAGGAACAGCGCGTCGATTCTCTGGCCTACGCCCGTGAACGCATGAAAGCCGGTGTGGCCGTGTTTAATGATGCCGACAAAGGCTATCTGAAAGGTCGTCAGTGTTTTCTTGAGGCGTTGCCATACGCTGATTCCGCCTTGACCGTGACGCTTTGCCGCTACATCGGCCTCAGCTGGTACCACCAGACGGCGGATGACATGGAGGTCAGTGATTTTGACAAGGCCGAAAAGGATCTGGAAACCTCATTGGAATGGTACAACAAGGCCGGGGAACGATCTTGGGCTGTCGCTTCGCTGACAGAGTTGTCTTTTCTCAAAGACTATAAAGGCGACATAGACAGGGCTTTGGCCAGTCTGGACGAGGCTGAGAAGAAATTGGACATAGGGATGGATGAAGAACTTGCCGACATTCTGAAAAACAGGTTCAGACTCTTCAGCAAGTACGGCATTGTGGACAAGATTCCGGCATTGTCCATCAAAGTGGATTCTTTGATGAGTGCGACATCGGATAAAGGAGTCCGGCTGATGTGCCTGGAACTTCAGATTGACAATGCGGTCAAGGCCGGTCACACTTCCGAGGCGATTTCTTTGTGCCATGATGCGATCGGGCTGTTGGAAACATCAAGTGACACCCAAGGACGTGACACAAAGATGTATGCGATCCTGAACAGACTCCGCCCGTTGTGTCTGGCCACACAAAAATACTCCGAGGCCGTGGACATCAGCCGGAAGATGCTAGCAATCAGGGAAAAGGACAGCGGTTCGGATGTCGGGATGGAATATTTCCATGTCGCCGAGGTCTATCAGGCTCTTCGAGACACAACAAAGGCCTTGTCATACGTTGACTCCATCATGAACAATGGAGGTAAACCAAGTGTCGATCCGATGATGGAAGGCCGCCACCTGCAATTGGTCGGCATGCTTCACGGACGGTTCGGAAAATGGGACGAGGCCGTGAGGTACTACGAAAAGGCGGATTCGGCTATGGCCTCTGTGGGTTCAGACAGAGAAAGATTGTGGCTTGGATCATTGAAAGCCTCTGCGTTGTATAACGCGAAAAGGTTGGATGAGAGTGAGGCGGAATATTCAAGATACTATCAAGGATGCAGGAAAGTCTATGGAGATGACGCTGATGTGACCATCACGGCGCTGAACTATCTGGCTAACATCCGGGCATATTCAGGGAAACTTGAAGAGGGGAGTCGTAACCTGCTTGAGGTCAAGGAGAGGATGACGAGAAAGATTGCCGAAAGGCTGCGTTTCCTGCCTTCGGAGACCAGAGAGTCGTACCTCGACAATTTCCTTGATGTGACGTTCAGGATGACCGCTTACGGGTTCAAGGCCGGACACACATCTGATGAATTCACCGAGAATGCATGGGAAGCTTTGCTATTGTCAAAAGGTCTCCTGCTTGCCTCAGAACGAAGCGTTTACGACATCATCAAAAGCAAGGGTTCTTCAGAGGACATGGCCCTTTACGGCAAAGTTATGAATACGCAAAGGACACTCGCCGCCATGGAATCCCGGTTCGGTTCTGATTCCGACGCAGCCAAGGAGGCCAGCCGGCAGCTTCTGCTGACTGATGCGAAGCTCGCACGTCAATGTGCCGCCTACGGAAATGTCGGCACCTTCCTTGACATTGACGCCAATGCTGTCCGGTCAGCTCTAGGGAACCACGATATCATCGTGGACATGGCGGATTTTAAATCCGATGACGGATCGCACGCTTATTATGCCTACATCGTCAGAAAAGAGGCACCGCATCCGGAACTGGTGCGTCTTTGTGTTGAAAGTCCGCAGGACTCTTTGCGCTATGGTTTCGAAGCTCTGGCGAACGGCGTTGTAAAGACTTTCTTGGCATCGCTTTCATCAAAACTTCAGCATGGTGGCAATGTGTTCCTCGTTCCTTCTGGTGCATTCCACATGATTCCAGTCGAGGCTGGGACGCTGACCGATGGGCAACTGTTCGGGGAGGCTTACAATATTGTCAGATTGTCTTCCGCAAGGGACATTGTGGGCATTAACGATAAAGACATCAACCACAAGAAACGGCTCTCCGCATACCTCTTCGGAAATCTGGAGTATGGTAATGAATATGCACCGCTGGCCGCGACCGCAACAGAACTCGGGAACATAGCCAAGGCATTGAAGAGGAAAGCCATTGTTCATGAAAATTCCGGTCCGGAGGGTACGGTGGAAGCGTTCCTTTCCCTTGGCGGAGGATCCCCGGACCTGATCCACATAGCGACGCACGGTTTCTATTGCGAGCCAACCGGAAGCGAAAGCAAATCAGACGCTTACAGATTGTCGATGAATATGTCTGGCCTTATCATGGCTGGTGGAGAGAAGTTGACCGCAGCCGACATCGCCGCCATGGATCTGAGCGGAACAACCATTGTCAGCCTCTCGGCTTGCGAGACTGGCCTCGGTCATGCGACTCCGGAAGGAATCTATGGCCTCCAGAGGGCGTTCAGGAAAGCTGGTGTCCGCTACCTTCTTGTCAACGTCGGTGAGGCCAGCGACGTAGCTTCTTCGCTTTTTATGGCTGAGTTCTACAAGGCTGTAGTACGCAACGACTGCGACATCCATGATGCATTCCGTAAAGCCCGCCAAACCGTACGGCAGCGTTATCCGGATCCTTACTACTGGGCTGGATTCCTGCTTCTGGACTGACGGTTCTCCGCTCTTGCGGTTGCTTCGTGGATAAAGCGCCCCTATTTACGCACTAAGTAACATTCAAAAAATAACCTGCATCATCTTAAGGAA
>ULTX01007433.1_pt1 | contig 29503 bp, 20 predicted proteins | sample 1958041 | NCBI WGS metagenome assembly ULTX01 (sample SAMEA4835747, study PRJEB28245) | human gut metagenome | biome: gut microbiome; material: fecal sample | place: Denmark | collected 2008
CACGGCAAATTTACACAACGGTTTTCCGATATGCAAATTTTTGGCCAACAATTCTTCAAAATTAATAAATCAAATCGGATCAAGCTTACCGCTTGACTCTACACGACTTAGAAATCCTTATTAAATTGTTGCCATTCTCGCGGCAAAAAGCTACCTTTGTAGGGACGGGCGTCCGGTGTCGATTATGACGGAAGGCACACGAGCGCACGCCAAAGGCATGCGCCTACACTTCGACACTTCACGACTATGGACGACAAAAAACTCTTTCTGTTAGACGCTTACGCGCTGATATACCGCGCATATTACGCCCTCATCAACAGTCCGCGCACGACTTCGGACGGGCGCAACACCTCGGCAATATACGGCTTCTGCAACACTCTGAGCGAAATCCTCACCAAGCACAATCCGCCGTATATAGCCGTATGCTTTGACCCCCCGGGCGGCAAGACATTCCGCCACGAGGAATATCCGGAATACAAGGCCGGACGTGACAAACAGCCCGAAGACATCACGCTGAGCATCCCGGTAATCAAAGACATCATTCGTGCATGGGGCATCAAGGTAGTCGAAGTGGAGCGCTACGAGGCTGATGATGTCATCGGCACATTGGCCACAGCCGCCTCCAAGCAGGGTTTCACGACATACATGATGACCTTAGACAAGGATTACGGGCAATTGGTAAACGACAGCACATTGATGCTGCGACCGGCCACGCGCGGACAAGACCTCGAAATACGCGGTCCGCAAGAAATTTGCGCACGCTACGGCATATCCTCGCCAAGCCAGGTCATAGACCTGCTGGCCCTGGAAGGCGACGTATCGGACAACGTGCCGGGGTGTCCGGGCGTGGGCGAGAAGACCGCAGTCAAGCTCATCGCCCAATGGGGCAATATAGACAACATGCTGGAACACGCCGCCGAAATCAAGGGTGCCTTAGGCCGCAAAATTGCAGACAACGCCGAACAGATACGCTTTAGCCGCTATCTAGTGACCATCAAGACCGATGTTCCCATGGACGTTACCCCTGAGGGCTTACGCCGCACCAATCCGGATTATGCCGAGCTACGTCGCCTTTATTCGGACCTTGAATTCAAAACATTCCTTACGCGCCTCAAAGACGACAGAACGCCCGAAAAAGCGACCCCGACAACCGCCCCGGCACGGCAAGAAGACGGCATGGGCTCGCTCTTCGATTTTGCAGACAACGCTCCATCGGACGCCGTCTTAGATACTCCGGCCATAGACGCTGCCGGCATATCCATCTCCGATGACACCACAGTCATCGAGGCGTGGAACGCCGAACACGGCGCCGCAAATTACCCGCTCATTGCGCTGGCGCTCAACGTCGAAGGCGAGAGCGCAATGTCGGCACAACTGCTGGGCATAACTCTTTCGGTCGGCAACGAATGTGCCGAATCGACATTGTACATCCCTGTCCGCGACACCATCAACCGGTCAGTGGCCGCAGCTGTGTCGCACATCATAGCACAAGACGGACGTGTCGTGCTCGGAGCAATGATTAAGCGCGACATCACAATACTGCGCCGCCACGGCATAGATATGCAGGACAATTACTACGACATTGCAATAGCGCACTACCTGCTACGCCCCGAGGGTTCGCAGATGCTGGCCGACATCGCAGCCGAAATGCTTCAAGTACACATACCCGACTGGGGCGTGCCGGTGCAGACATTACGCCGCGGCATCAAGGGCGATGAGGCACAGACAGCAGCGCGCATGGCTTCAAGGACCGATGCCATACTGCGACTGTACAGTCCTCTACAACAAGCCATTGCCACCAACAGCCATCAACATCTACTCTCCGATATCGAGCTGCCGATGGTACGCGTCCTCGCAGACATGGAATACGCAGGCGTGCGCATAGACACCACATTGCTGCAAGGCATAGCCGTTGAGATGACATCGCGCATATCCGCCCTCGAAGAAGAAGTCTGGCAAATGGCCGGCACGCGCTTCAACACCGCTTCGCCGGCACAAGTGGGCGAAATGCTCTTCGGCAAAATGCAAATCGACCCCAAAGCCAAGCGCACCAAGACCGGAGCTTATTCCACCACCGAAGAAATTCTGGAAAAATATCGCGCACAGTGGCCGATAGTGGACGCAATACTGCGCATACGTGCGCTCAAGAAATTGCAATCGACATACGTTGAGGCGCTGCCTAAGATGGTATCATCCATAGATGGAATGGTGCATACCACATTCAACCAGACCGCCACGGCCACAGGACGCCTTTCGTCCAACAACCCCAACCTGCAAAACATCCCCATTCGCACCGCCGAGGGACGCCGCATACGTGCCGCATTCACAGGCTCTTCCGAGGGCGATAGAATCATGTCCTGCGATTATTCGCAAATCGAATTGCGGCTTATGGCAGCGCTCAGCGGCGACAGCGTGATGCTCGAAGCCTTCCGCGAAGGCAAGGACATCCACCGCGCCACAGCCGCCAAAATCTTCCATGAGGACGAAGGCTCCGTCACCGACGACCAGCGCCGCAAGGCAAAGACCGCCAATTTCGGCATAATATACGGCATTAGCGCCTTCGGCCTGAGCGAACGCCTTGGCATACCGCGCGGCGAGGCCAAGGGACTGATAGACGGATACCTGCGCACCTATCCGGGTGTGGACGCCTTCATCAAACGCTCGATCGAGCAAGCGCGCGAACGCGGATATGTCGAGACTATATTCGGCCGGCGACGATACCTTCCGGACATCAATTCGCGGAGCGCCACCGTGCGAAATTTTGCCGAACGAAACGCCGTCAATGCCCCTCTGCAAGGATCGGCCGCCGACATCATCAAAATTGCAATGGTGGCCATACATCGCGAAATGAAAGCTCGCGGAATGCACTCTACCATGATTTTGCAAGTGCATGACGAATTGGTATTCAACGTTGTACCCGGCGAGGAAGAAGCCCTGCGCGCCTTAGTCACCGAAAAGATGTCGCAAGCGTGGCCGCAGTCGCCCGTGCCGTTAGACGTATCCACCGGCATCGCCGCCAACTGGCTGGACGCGCACTGACACCCGATTGCAACAATTAATATTATTCCAATAACTAATTGTGGTTTTGCTCAAAAAAAACATATCTTTGCAGAAACAAGCACAACTAACGAATGCAACTATGACGAAGAAAGTTCAGTCACATAGGTTGACGATACAGCATAAAGAGTCCAAGGGCGTCTTGGGCATATTCGGGAAAGAAGCGAAAGCTCACGATGCAGAAGTCTCCGAAGTATCTCGCCTTGTGCTTAAGGGGTTAGAGAGACGATATCCCAGCCTGACTTTTAGACATAGGGAGAGTGTTGAGAAGCAAGAAATAAACAAAGCATTACAGCGAGTAGACTCTACCTTGGGCCAAACATTATACGTAAAAAGCGCAAGCATAAGGCCCGATGGAGGGATAATAGAAGTACTTGATGATAATAACATATGGAGGGTAGTCTTGGTCTCAGAAGCAAAGCATCAGGGAAAAGATATCGAGAACATAAGGAATGGCATCCTTGTCGGAAAAAGGAAAGACCAAGACCTAATGGCAGCAGGAAACGCAATAGAGCGCTCCCACAAAAACATTGCAGAGATAGCCAATTTTATGCTGGGGGAATCACATTTCCCGTATGTTCTATTTTTGGAAGGATCAAACTTCCTAACAGAATCTATCTCAATAACAAGGCCAGACGGACGAATTGTTAAGCTAGAGTATAATTCGGGAATGCTAAACAGACTAGACCGATTGACGGCTGCAAATTATGGACTGCCACTCAATACAAACCTATGTAGAAACAAGTTCGTCAAACATAGAGATAAAATGATAATGCTTCAAGCTGCATCCATCTATACACAAGGTAACGGGCAAAGTTGGGATGCAGAAATAATGCGTGAGATTATGCTCGAAATTGCAAATACATCACTACAAATATTAGGCGGAGACTTATTTAAACAGTTGACTAATAAATAACCACATAGAAGGATCATGAGGAAAGCGACGAACAAAAACCTTCAACAAGCAAAGAAGTCTAAAAGCGACGAATTTTACACACTACTGCCAGATATCGAAAGAGAATTGCAGCATTACCGAAACCAATTCCAAAACAAAACAGTGTACTGTAACTGCGATGACCCTAATAGCAGCAACTTTTTTCGTTATTTTATCGACAACTTTCATTCATTAGGACTTAAAAAACTCATTGCGTCTTGCTATCAAGAGAACAAACGGGATCTGTTTTCCGCTCCGAATGAGGGTGAACACGGCATTTATTGTGTGTATACAGGGGAAACCGACATCTCAGGCAGACCAACAATTCCTGATTACCTCCCCTTTGATGGAGACGGCGACTTCAGAAGCAAAGAGTCTATTGACCTGCTGATTCAATCTGACATAGTTGTCACCAATCCTCCATTTTCCTTATTCAGAGAATACATGGCCCAACTTGTAAAGTTCAAAAAAAAATTCTTGATTATAGGGAATGTCAACGCTATAACATACAGAGAAATTTTTGATTTAATACAAAAGAACGAAGTCTGGTTAGGAGTTAATCTTGGAAGAGGTATATCCGGCTTTCTTGTCCCTAATCATTATGACTTATATGGCACTGAAATCTGCACAGATAATAAAGGAAATGCCATTGTATCGACGAATAATTGCCTATGGTTAACAAACCTTGAATTAGAACGACGACACGAATACATAAAGCTAACCAAGGTCTATAATGGGAATGAACAGGCATACCCTGCATATGACAACTGCAACGGTATAAATGTCAATAGGACAAAAGACATTCCAAAAGATTACAATGGTCTTATGGGGGTGCCTATAACATTCCTACACAAGTACAACCCAGACCAATTTGAAATAGTCAGATTTAGAAAGGGAGAAGACGGCAAAGATTTGCGAATAAATGGCAAATGTCCGTATTTTAGGATATTAATAAAAAACAAACGCACAGCATCCGCATAAACAGCTTTTAATAAGGCATTTGGCCTTTCTGTAATCCACGCACATCCTTTCCCGAATGCACGATTAATGGCATCATCAAAATTGCAATGGTGGCCATACATCGCAAGATGAAAGCCCGCGGGATGCGCTCGACTATGGTCCTACAAGTGCATGACGAACTGGCATTCAATGTAGTACCCGGCGAGGAAGAAGCCCTGCGCGCCTTAGTCACCGAAAAGATGTCGCAAGCGTGGCCGCAGTCGCCCGTGCCGTTAGACGTATCCACCGGCATCGCCTCCAACTGGCTGGACGCGCACTGACACCCCGGCGTGCACAACCTTTCAGATATGATAACAGTTGTGCAAAACTTTCATAAAAGTACGCGCACACACAGTGTGCACGGCGGCATTGCGCCGAAATTTTGCTACCTTTGCCAATAGCGACACCGCATACAGCGGTATTGCCACATGCAATGGACAACGCACAATTAACTATGGATCCGATAATGGTAGTGCTGACAGGACTGCTGCTCAGTGTCGCCGTAATCTTGGCGTACTTCCGCCGCAAGCCGGCGGCATTGTGCGCCTACATCGGCATGTGGACGTGTCGCATCGGCCTATCAGCCGTATGGAGCATCGGCGATATGGTGCTGTGGGGCCTTGTAGCCCTGATAGCCACCATACTTGCATACTCGGACCGGCGCGACAGCGAGGACTGCGACAGCGCTCGGCCCTTCGTGGTCACCGGGACACTCACCGGCGCCATCGTCGGACTGATAGTCAACACCATGGCCGGGCTTATTCTGGGCGCCGCCGGCGGCGCTGTATTCGGGATGCTGGCTTTCTCGCGCATCAATGCACATGCCCGGCAGCGCTGCACGTTCCCGACACGCCCGTTTTGGATTACGCTGTTGCGTACCGGCGCCGCCGCCATCGTCACCATGACTATTGTCGGCATGGCTTTGGCCCGCCTGCTGACACTCACCACCCTACGACCTCTCTGATATGAATCGAATACTGACACTTCTCACTATATTTACGGCCACGCTGATTGCCGGCTTCGGGTCCTACGCCCAAAGGCCGCGTCTGACACACTCACACCCGGATATGGCCAAAATCAAAGAAGCCTCCACAGACCCGACTTCGCAATTCTATTTTCCTCGGCTTATGGACAAGTTCTTCGAAAACGACACATCGATGACCGCCGAACAATACCGATACTTCTACTACGGCGCCATATTCCAGGAAGACTACGATCCGTATCGTCCATCGCCTTTCGAGAACGAAGTCAAGCAATTTGGGCCCGTATACCTCAAGCGCGACCATTTATCAAAAGGCGAGTGCAAGCGCATAATAAGCGTTGCCGAAAAAGTCCTCGGCGACAACCCTCTGGACCTTAGACAACTCAACTACATGGTATACGCCTACAAAAGCCTCGGAAAAGTCAACATAGCCAACATCTGGGCCTCCAAACTCAACAATCTGCTACTGACCATAGCATCCTCGGGCACAGGAAACGACCCCGAGAACGCATGGGTAGTAACCTATCAGGCACACGAATACGACTTCTTCAACCTCTCCGGATCGCAAGTCACTGTCACCGGCTCGGAATTCGTTGAACCTTACTACGAAAAGGTCACAATCAAGGTAGGCAAAAAAGGCCCCAAGGAAAGCGACCATTACTTCAACCTACACCACATGCTCGAGCAATACTACCTCAAGCATCCTGAAGAACTCGAACGGCAATAGCCACGCATGACAATGAATATCCGCAAAGCACTCCTCTCCGCGACATGCGCCCTATGCGCATGTGTCATCGCCTTGGCCGGCGAGACAGATGCACTGCGTACCAAGGCCGCACGATATGTTGCACAAGGCGAATGGCTCAACGCCAGCGCAATATACTGGCTGATATTAGACCGGACACCCGATGACACAAACATATACGCCGATGCCATGGTCTGCAATACTTTGGCAGGCGACACAACAGCCGCCATATCGTTGACACACAACGCTATGGACAACTTGGTGAATGCCGATACACTATTTTCGCGCATACGCACGCGCGCCTTCGCACTGGGCCACCCGGGCATATACCAAGACCTGCTGGTACGCGCACGCGACAACTTCCCATGGATGACACGTATGGTGGATCGCAGCCTCCTCGAATACTATGACTATCGCAACAACGGACCGCAGATGATGGCTTACGCCGACAAGATGCTGCAAGGCTTTCCGGAAAACGTGACATATCTACGCGTCAAGGCGCGGGGAACTTTGCTCTGCGGCGATGGTGACGAAGCCGCCGAAATATGGCGACACATCCTTGACCTTGCCCCTGATAACTATGACACCCTGGTAGATTTGGCAGCATACCTCGTCACTTGCGGCAAACGCGATGCAGCCACGCCATACATCCGGCGAGCAATAGCGATACGCCCCACGCCCTACCTGCAATCGCTGCTCGACAAGCACTGACACAGCAAAAAAAACGACCATTGGCATCCTTTTTGCCCGTATATTTGACATACTTAGCAGAACACGCATATTATTCACTTTTCACACATACAGCTATGATTAACAGCAACGTTGAAGATGCCATCAACTTCCAAATCAACAAGGAATTGTGGTCGGCATATCTGTATCTGGCCATGGCCATGAACTTTGAGCACGCCGGACTGCCCGGCATCGCCAACTGGTTCCGCGTTCAGACCAAAGAAGAACAAGCTCACGCCGAAATATTCATCAATTACCTCATCTCGCGAGGCGGACGCGTACGTCTCCAGCCTATCGAAGCCGTTCCGGATAGCTGGGACACACCTTTGGCTGCTTTCGAGCACACTTTGGAGCATGAACAGAAAGTCACCTCGCTCATCAACAATCTGTACGCACTGGCCGAATCCGAACACGACTATGCCACACGCGGCAAACTTGACTGGTTTGTTTCCGAGCAAGTCGAAGAAGAAGACAACGCACGCCAACTCATCGACCGCTTGCGCCTGATAGGCAACGATGGCATGGCGCTTTATACCCTCGACCAGGAACTGGCCGCACGCGTATACGTTGTGCCCGCACCTCTGGCCGCCGCTTCAAACAATTGATAAGCGCTCGGCGCATAGCGCTCAAACCACAAAAAAGACCGACACGTCTCATCCGCGTGTCGGTCTTTTTTGTGCGGTGGATGTCGCACTCGAGGGTATCACGCAGCTATCATTTGGTCAATTTTTTGTGCGTGATAATGAGGCATAGTCTCTTGTTGTCAATGGTGATTCGACCGAGACGTCCCAATACGGATTGGCCTAACAACAGCGGAGCCACCTGATTGTGAACTACGGAAGCACGAACATTGGTCAACTCAAATTCGCCGAATTTGATTTTGCGGAGGTTGATGATAGTTCCTTCGCTAATGTCGCCGTTGGCATCTGTAAACGCGGCCGTTCCACATATATCTTCCTTGGTAATATATCCGTTTTTATACATAAAAGTCGCCTCAACCGAAGACATCGACACGAGCGAAGCACCGGTATCAAAGATGAAACTCAACGGCAAGTCGTTGATGGTACATTTGACCTTGGTCACTCCCTCCGATTTTGTAAAAGGGATTTCGGAAGTCTCCGTCTCGCCGTCAACATCATCTACGGCGTCAACAACTTTGACGGCCGTAGGCTTGGCCGCATTGAGCTTTTCGGTATATTCATCGACAATAGCCTTATAAGCCTCAGTCTCGCGTATATTATCAAAATCACGGTCATCCTGCATATGCACAAAGGCGCTGATATCCCGATCTAATGACTTGCGCAAATACACAATAGCCGAATCCGCATCGCCCAACAACGAATACAGACACGCCACGTTGTAGTTATTGTCCGTGCTGTCAGCCTCAAGAATTTTGCCTATATAATCGCGAGCCTCCTCGTTGCGGCCCAGACGTATCAATGCATATCCGCGTATTACGCTACCTTGAATAGTGTCCGTCTCAAGAATTCTCTCAAAATCTTTGACGGCAAGGTCCTTCTTGTCTATAGCCGTGTATGCCTGACCGCGTTTGAGATACGTGGGCATATATTCCGGCGCAAGCACCGTGACGGTGGTGTAGTCCTCAATAGCACTTGCATAGTCTTTCTTGGCGTATTCGTATTCAGCCTTGGCAAGATACCCGTTAGCATCCTCTGCATCCGCTGCGATATATTTATTTATCTGCTCGATAGCATCGTCATAGCGCTTGAGTGTAGATAAATATTAGCCCGACGAAGCATATAGTCCGTATCGTCATCCTTCATCTGCATAGCTTGGTCTATGGCATCCAAAGCCGACCGATAGTCGCCCATATCCATATAACATCTCGAAATATTAAACATCAATATGGGATCGGCTTCTATTTCGAAAGATTTTTGATTGCAACTAATGGCTTCTATATATTCATCTTCGTCATAAGCCATTATTCCCAAATAGTACTGCCAAACTCCGTTTTTCTTATCCTTATTAGACTTTATTTTCAGTCTGACCTTCATGGCATCGCGTGCCTCGTCCTTAAGATCTCTCATCAGCGAAAACGCCTTGTTATCGCCGTCAATATCAAGGGCTTTAAGGATATCTTCTGTGGCTTCGTTCCACATTTCTTTGGCGATATATGCTTCGGCACGGAACGAGTACCCGGAGCTGTAATCGGGATACATCTTGATGACACGACTGTATTGCTCGATGGCTGCATCCCAATTCTTACGTGCCGCATTATTGCGTCCAAGTCCCATCGTACTGTATCGACGCGCGTTTTCTATTTCGAGCGCCTTATTGAAGTCAGCATCAGAGTCGTCATAACGCCCCATAAAATACAACAAATCGCCGCGGCCGTCTAACGCGTCCGCGTCTTTGGAATCCGCCTTTATAGCCAAAGCATAGTCATTGAGAACTTCTATCGTATCAGTTAACGCGATATGTATTTTGGCTCGGGTCTGATATATAGACGAGATTGTTTCTTTATCTTTCTTTGTCACCTTCCGGAGTGCGGCATTGGCTGCCGATAACGCCTCGCCGTATTCATCCTGAATGAGTTTAATGGCCGAGATAAACCAATAGGCATAACCGTTGTCCGGGTGTTCTTTAATTTCTTTATTGAACCACTCTAAAGCATCGTCATAATTCTGCTCGGAAAACTGCTCGATGCCACGCATATACGAATAGTTTTCCGGCTGATAAGATTTTTCTTTGGCAATCGCAGTCACAGCCGTTAGAGCAATGACAATTAGGATTGTAATAACTTTGTTCATAAGCGTTTTTTAGGCGTTAAATTATTTTGCAGCGCAAATATACGGATAATTATTGGATATACGATACACGACTGATAATACGGTCGCCGCAACAGACAGCAATGCCTGCCATAAGGTATATATCCGAAAGAGCATAAACGTAAATGAGTATTTTCAATTCAACCGGGTGAAGCGCCGCGTACCTCAACGCAAATTTTTATCGCGATATTTTAATTTTTGAATATAAATATATAATTTTGCGGTGCAATTGACAGCTAATAAAGTAGTTGTGATAGCAAAATGACACTACAACACTAATCAAAGCATTCTATGAAGCAATTTTTACTTACCATTGTGTCAGCCATATTGGCTACTACAGGTGCAATCGCACAAGGCACGATGACATTCACGACGGCCGCCCCCAAGGGAACCGAGGTTCGAATTCTCGCCAACGTCGTGTCTGCCACGCAACCGCTGACCATTGACTTCGGCAATGGCGTGCAGCAGAAATTCACAATCGACCCGGACCAAGCTGCATGGCAGCGCTGGATTAGTGGAACTATCGAGGGCACCACCATCACCGTGTCCGGACAGATAACCGAATTTCAGCTCCAAAATGCGCAACTGACATCCGCCGCCATCGACGGAATGTCAAAACTCACAAAACTCGACTTGAGCAAAAACTCCATCACATCCTTTGAGTTGCTCTCGCAGACTCCTCTGACAAGCCTTAACTTGTCATACAACAACATCCAGAATTCGCCGTCGAACAACCCCACACTCACGCTCGAGAATTGCGGCAAGACACTGGAATGGCTTACGCTCAACAACAACACGGGGCTGCAGTGTCTCGACGTTCAGTATCAAAAAGTGCTGAAATACCTGACACTCAACGATTGCCCGGATCTTGCCTCGATATTCATCTGCTTGCCCGAAAGCTCACAGAACACGCTGACGAGCATAAACCTGAGCAACTGCAGCTTGAACAACTTTTATCCTGTGTCGCTGCCCTCACTGCACACGCTCATTCTCAGCAACAACCGCCTGATGACTACAGGCACTGACAACCCCTTCGTTCTCGGAGACTACCCCGAACTGACATCGCTCGCTTTGAGCAATAACAAGAGCGTAGACGCGCTGGACGTAACCAAATGCACCAAGCTCGAAGAACTCTTCATAAACGGATGCAACTTCGAGCTAATCGACATCTCACAAGCACCGGCTCTGCGCATTCTCAATGTCGCTGACAACAAAATCCACAGCCTCGACCTGGGCAACAACACCGCCATAAGCACACTCAACATATCCGGCAACCCCATAACTACGCTTGATGTTTCCAAACTTCCGAGCATCACATCTCTCAACATCAGCAATACGCAGATTTCGCGCGTTGACCTTATGGAGGCCTATTTTCTCAAATCCTTCTACGCATCAAACACGTTGCTTGAATTTGTTGACTTCAACGGTCTGCAAGCAAACCGCGTTGACCGCATTGACTTGCGCAACTGTCCTAACTTTACCCCCGAGTCAATGACCTACACCCTGCATACCGTCCCGGTAGCAAAATCAAGCTACAGAACAGAGCCGAACCTGCTCATCGCAGGCTCAAACGGCGAGCATGCCGACACAAGCTACCCGACAAGCTCGGATTTCCAATGGATATGTGACGTTCAGGGCGACGGCACCGCGACAAACTCCCCGGTGGAAGTCACCCTCGACGGCGCTACTGATACCGGCGAAAACAAGACCGGTAAACTCGACAACCTCTACTCGCACTTCGGCATGGGTCTGGATTATGACCTCGACGTGATGCAAACCGACGGCGGCAAATTCATACTCTGCCAGTGGCAACCGCTGTACTTCCAGACAGTGAAAAGCGTCCATGATACCGCGCTCAAGGGCGTGCCAATGTACGTTTATTCATACCCCGAAAAAGGCAAACGCTTCAAGAGTGTAACCGTAAACGGCAAGGAAATATTCAGCCCGTGGTTTATCGTGTCCGAAACCTCAACCATCAAGGTAAACTTCATATCCGAAATGGCATCGGTGTCGTTTGACGTCAAGCAAGGACAGCAAATGTCTCTCCTTGTAAACACCGTGAAAGCAGGCAGCTCCGTATGGATAGACTGGGGCACGGGAACTCGCACCGAGTATACCAACCAAAACGCATACATCTCCGGCAGCGACCGACTCAAAGGCACGCGCATCGACGGCTCTGCCGCGGGCACACGTGTTACCGTATACGGCGACCTCTCAGGCGTGGATGTGTCCGGCTTCGGCGAGTACGGCACAGCAATGGGCCTTTGGGACAACCAAATTCAGGCAATGGACCTCTCCAACGCCCCCGACCTGAAATACTTCAACGGATACTGGAATCCCATCAAGTCTATCGACCTGTCGCATAACACCGCTCTCGAAGTTCTCAACCTCAGCTACACCGGCCTTAAGACTATTGACCTCTCTAACAATCCGAACATTATCATGCTTGAGGCATATTCGGATTCGTTCGGTGATGAGGAGGAAGGCATAGCCTTGCTCGATGCCATCAACGTCTCAAACATGCCATACCTTCAGTATCTCGATGTGAAGGGCAACAACATCTCCTCTCTTGACGTGACCGGCAACAAATACCTCAAATGGTTTTACGCACAGAACAACAAAATTGCGTCAATTGACCTGTCCAAGAACACCGAACTCGTTGATTTAAACCTGTCAACCAACCAAATCCCGAGCATTGACTTGTCAAACAACACCGCCCTTATGGAACTGGCCATTGGCAGCAACCTCCTTACCGGTCTTGACCTATCCCGGAACACGGAACTTACAGACCTCAATGTTTCCGGCAACGACATCCACGCTCTTGATCTGAGCAAGAACACCAAGCTGCAGTTCATCTACATAAACGGCAACGGCATGACCGCGCCCGAACTCAACGAGTTCTACTATACGCTGCCACAACGCATTGACAATGGCGATGACGAGGACAACCAGCCCGGGATGAGCTACAATCTTGCTATCATTCAAGGAGGCGACAAAAAGCTGAATGAAGGCACTCGTGCAGACTCAAGCATCGCTATTGACCGCGGATGGACTCCGAGCCACAAAGGCACCAATGGCGGATGCGAATGGGCATACCTTGACATCATAAGCCCAATCCACGGCACCATCAAGGTGGTTGACGCAGAGGGCAACGAATACGCCAACGGCTCAAAGATAACTAAATACCTCCCGTTAACTATCATCGCAACCCCTGACGACGGCTACTCATTCAACACATACTCGCTCAACGACGAGGAGGCTGTTAAAAGCAACAAATTTGAGATGCCCGGCATATACACCAAGCTTCAAGTCAACTTCGCCAAGGGCGGCGGTGTTGACGATGTAGCAACCGATGACATGACAATCACCGCAGTGCGCGGCGGCATCCACATTTGCGCAGACTCCGCAGTGGCCACTGTATACACCACCAACGGCATCATTGCTGCCGGCGACGTGACCATAGAGGGCGACCGTATGATTGAGCTCCGACCCGGATGCTACATTGTCCGCCTCAACTCAGACAAGGCAGTACGCTCCGCAAAGGTAATCGTAAAATAACCCATCTGTAACTAATATGACGCAGCCCGGTATCTCGGCAACGTCCGAAACCGGGCTGCTACTTTATAATACAACTGATAACAATATAACTCAAAACAGTATGAAAAAACTTTATGCAACATTGCTTGCCGTCCTCCTCGCCCTGCCGATGACGGGACTAAGCAAGACGGTACCGTACAGTAGTGACATCGGCGTAAACAGCGCCATTGACCCCGAATGGACCGCTGTAAACAACGGCCTCAGAGGATCCAAAGGCTTCTCATGGGACTACCAGACTTCAGACTTCTCCACCTCGGGAACACAAGGCGGCGTATACCACGCATACGACAGCGACCACGCAGCAAACTGCTGGGTGATGTCGCCTATGATAACCCTTACCGCCGGCACGGAATACACCGTCAAGCTGTGGACAAAGACGCGCGGCACCGATTCTGAGAAATTCGAAGTACGCATGGCTACCGAGCGCACCTCTGCAGCCATGACCGCCGGCACGCAATTGATACGCAATGAGGCATATCAGCACTCATCGGACTTCGAGCTGCAACAGACAACTGTTACAGTTACCACTACCGGCGACTACTCCTTCGGCATACACTGCTTCAGTGATGCCAACTCATATGACTTCTACGTCACAGGGTTTTCCATAACCGACGGTGGCGGCGACCAACCTGACCCGGGCCCATCACCTGTCACAGCTAAGGCCCTCCCGTATGTGGACGATTTCAGCAGTTCCACCACTTTCGCCGCTGACTGGAAATCTGTTTCCGGACCCGAGGCGTCCACAACTGCTCCTTGGAAATACAACTCATATTCAAAATTCGCAGAGTTCGATTCCGCCTACGGCAGCAAGGAGGACAACTGGCTTGTGTCTCCGGCCATCAACTTCGATTCCGCCGGCGATTACATACTTAAGGTCACCTGCACCATCTACGGCGACCTCGGCTTTGCCCTCGGTACTTCCGATACCGATATGAGTGGCTACACTGAGCTGGCTTCGTATGACAACCTCAGCGAATACGACAAGGAGTGCGAAGTACCCTTCACAGTCACCACACCCGGCGAATACCATATCGCATTCCACGCAAAAGCTGAAAGCGGCACATATATGGGCTATCGCATCAACTACGTCAAGGTAATGAAGAACCTCCTTGTGCCGGCACTTGTAACCGACCTGACAGCCGTACCGCAAGGCGATGAACTTAAGGTGAACCTCACATGGACCAACCCCTCCGTAGATCAAAACGGCAAAGCACTGACAGAACCGCTGACTATCAAGTTGTTCCGCAACGGCGAGTTGTTTCGCGAAATCAGCAATTGCGAAGCCGGCACACCGCTGGGCATCACCGATCGACTCGCAGCTGCCGGCGTATACTCATACTATGTAGTGGCATATAATGCCAACGGCTGCATAGACAAGGAACCCATCACAGTCAGTGCCGGATATGTGGGACACCCAACCGCAGCTATGCCCTACGCATTTGACGCATCAAAAACCGATGACAACGAGACAGGCAAGTTCACCATACTCGATGGTAATGCCGATGGCAACACTTGGGTGTTCGATTCGGCAAGCTGGAGCAAGTCATTTATGTCAAAAATGCCAACCGGAAAGGAAGCCGATGAATACCTCGCATCGCCCTACCTGCAGCTCTCTCCGGGCTACTACCGCATGAAAGTTAGCATCAACGCCCGTTACAACAACTATGAGATTGGTTATGCTACTGATCGTCACAATCTCGCATCATCATTCGTCAAGCTCGATGAGGAAAGCAACGTGCAGGGCCACGGATACCGGACACGCGAAGTCGTGATATCCGTTGACACTGAAGGCGAATACGTGCTCGTCGTGCACCACATCGGCAAAACTTCAAGCTCTGCATACTCAGACATAAAGGTTCAGTCCCTCGAACTTGCTACGCAGGCAATTCTGCCGCAGCATATCACAGGGCTAAGAGCATCTGTACTCGAGAATAAGTCTGTTTCCTTGGAATGGGAAAATCCGACACTCGACATCGCAGGCAAAGATCTTGACAGCCACGAGCAACTCGGCTACACCATATACTGTGACGGAACGGCCATCCATACAGAGGAAGTATCTGCTCTCCACACTCCCGGCAGCAAAGAAACATACGTTGTGAATGACCTTACACCGGGTGTGCACAAGTTATCCGTATTGGTATGCAACACCAACGGCGAGGCCGAGGGCGATGCTCCATTCGACTATGCATATAACGGCGACTTCACTGAAATACCCTACGCGACCACCGACTTCCCTGACTGGCAGGTAGTGTCAAAGGCATCGACATATAACACTTGGAAACAAGACGAGGGGACCTCGCTCTATTCCTGGAGCAAGTACTACAGCACCCCCGATGTAACGTACCTCACTTCTCCCTACTTCAAGCTCGTAGCCGGCCGCATATACAAAGTCAAAGTGACAGCTACAGCCGATGACAGAGACATAGATTGGGGTCTCTGCACAGCAAAGGCAGCCAACACCATGGCAATGCACAGCATCCTCTCTAACACCACTCCAGCCGGCACTACACAGGAATATTCCTTCACTATCAAGGCCGAGAACGCAACATCTTATTCTGCAGGCGATGGTGACGAGGAAGTGTCGGTCTACTCCATAGACCCCGCAAACAGCGTGTTCAGTATCGTTCCGAAGACGCTGGGTAAGGTAACCATCAACGCCTTCAGCCTCGAATTAGACACTAATAGTGCAGTTGACATCGTCTATACACAAGGCGGCATGTCATACCACGATGGAATGCTTCATTTCACAGGACAGGCAACGGATCTCACCATATGCGACCTGACAGGTCGTGTTCTCCTCTCCATGCCCGTATGCACAGAATACGTACCTATCACAGGCAAGGGCATGATGATAGCAACCGCAAGCATCGACGGCAAGGTCGTGACGCTTAAAGTAATACGATAGTTTATCCTTAAAGTAAAAGAACTGCGAGGGCGCATTTGCAACAGAATGCGCCCTCCTATTTTTACTCCTCATAAACAACTGATAGGCAACATCCGTTACAGTTGCAACGCAATATTATATAACAGAAAAAGAGCCCGGCACTGCGTTGAGCTCTTTTCTTTTTTTACTACCCCTATGGTGGGTATACGATGCCATTATACCGGAAAATAAGCTGTAAATGATCGGTTATAAGCCAAATGAACTTTCATTCCGGACAAACAAGCCATTCGAGATGTATCAGCGTGTCGACACAGCGTGGAACTTGGCGCGATATTCCGAAGGTGTCATGCCGGTTTGCTTCTTGAACTCGGCGTAGAAGTTGCTGGCATTGGCAAATCCGGTGACGTTGGGCAATGAAGATATAGAAACTTCCGAATCGGACTCGATGCGAGCGCGGGCATAATCTATGCGTTTGGTGTTACGCCATGTGCGGAACTGCATATGAAGCTCCTCGGCAAAGTATGCGCTCAACTGACGACGCGTCACTCCCATATAGCCGGCGATATCATCCATAGGAATATCCGAACAGAGGTACAATCCGGCCTTGGTCCATTGAGCCAAACGTTTTTCAATAAGTGTATGTACCTCGGGCAGGCTCGTCGGCGCAGATTCGCCGGCATGTGTGCCGACAGCTGACGAGCCATCTTCGACTATGGTCAAGGCGTTTGCTGCGGCCATGGGCACATCCCACACTTCTCCCGACCCGGAGACATCCGCAACACAGACGATGAATGCTCCGCGAGTGCGGTAATTGATTACACAAATACCAATGTATATGTAATATATTGTATATGCCACCATAAAGCAATCAAAATACTTCAACGACATGGGCACGGACGCAAACACAAGAGCGCCAATGCCTACGGCCAAGGCTCCGAGGAAGCACCTTCGTATCCAGCGCACCCGATAACTAATATCGTCTTCGTACTCATTGTCGATATGTTGCTTGCCGGCGCGATACTCGCGCGCAAAGAGCATACAGTATTCGACCATCTGGCCGGCAAAGGCTCCAGACCAAACCCATCGCCAAGCATCATAATCCTCCGGCGAAAACACAGACAGGGCTACGGCAACGCCGCCTACGATGGCACAAACCAGCAACATAACAATGATGTGCATACGGCCCCGAAATTCGGGATGCACCATCCATATACAAATGTACGTGAATATCGTAGCTTGAATCATCCCCACAAAGAACGTGGATGACGATACAAGCTCCCAACCTACATTTTGACGGCCGAGGATAATACCGAGTATTCCGGTGATGGCGATAACAGCCGAAGCCAGAGCCAGATACCTGCGTGCACGATGCAACTGATACCACCGACTACCGCTTTCGATGTGCAATAAGGACAACACGACCACCAGTAACATTATGGCAACTGCTGTGACTATGGTGACTATGTCGTGTGTCTGAAGTAGCATATTTCTAATTATTTAGGACCTTGTAGTTGTATCCAACAGATATTATGGCTGATGTATCGGCGTGCCGGGCAACCGGCCTTTCCTGATGACCGAATCGTAACGCTTGTAATATCGAAGCTTTCACAACCCGGAGGCGATTATGCTCAAAAAAACCCCACAGGAGAGTATCTCTTGCAGGGTTTAAAAAATGGCGGAGAGGACGAGATTCGAACTCGTGGTAGGATAACTCCTACGTCAGTTTAGCAAACTGGTGGTTTCAGCCACTCACCCACCTCTCCGTGGTGGAAGGTTTCAGCCTCATATGCACGCTTAGCCGTCATATCTTGGAGACGGCCGCCCTCCTTTGCGACTGCAAAGTTAGCAATTTATTTTTTTCTCCGCAAAACTTTTCGCCGAAATTAAAAAGACAAATGCGAAAAAACGACAAAAGCGCCTCGTTTCGCATTTTTTCGAGCCTCAACCCTGTGTTTTTTAGGGTCGCGTCTGGCCGTGGCCATCGATATACCATCTGTAGGTAGTAATCTCGCGCAGGCCCATAGGACCGCGAGGTCCCAATTTTTGGGTTGAAATGCCGATTTCGGCACCGAGACCGAATTGTGCTCCGTCGGTGAAGGACGTGGGAGCATTGACATATACGCAGGCGGCATCCACGTTGCGACGAAATATCTCGGCCGCTTCGGCATCCTCCGTGACTATGGCCTCGGAATGTCCGCTGCCGTGGGCTGCGATATGAGCAAGTGCTCGTTCGAGGCTGTCAACTGTCCGTAACCCCATTTTGTAGTCCATCCATTCGGTATCCCATACGGAGGCGCTGTCATCGTCGTCGGCGTGAGCAAGCAGCGAAACAGGGTATCCTCCTTCGAGCAGTGCCCCATAGGCCGGAGTATCGGCATATATGGTCACGGATTTGTCGGCTAAAGGCGCACATATCTGCGCAATGTCACCCAAGCGCGATGCGTGCACTATGGTGGTATCGAGCGCATTGCAGACGCTGACTCGGCGGGTTTTGGCATTGACGACTATGGCGGAGGCCACCGCGGTATCGGCAGCGGCATCTATGTATACGTGCACCACACCGGCGCCGGTTTCGATGACGGGAACCTTGGCGTTTTGGCGCACTGTGTCGATAAGTCGGCGACCGCCACGCGGAATACACAAGTCTACGAGGCCGCGAGCTTCAAGAAGTCGGCGAGTAGCCTCATGTGTCGGCTCGGGCATGGCCACAACGGCAGTGTCTATACCGTGACAGCGCAGCACATCGTGAATGACGGACACGGCAGCGACATTGGTATTTGCGGCATCCTTTCCACCCTTGAGTACACATGCGTTGCCGCTCTTAAAGCACAAGCCGAATACATCAAAAGTGACGTTGGGGCGAGCCTCATAGATGACCGCAATGACGCCGAATGGCACGCTGACACGGCGAATGTATAGGCCGTTGGGAAGGGTGTTGGCGTCCGTGACTATTCCCAGAGGTGAAGGCAGCGAGGACACGTGGCGCATATCGGAAGCTATATCCCGAAGGCGTGCGCGATCAAGGCGCAGACGATCATATAGCGGTGAGACGGGATCCATGGCTGCAAGGTCGCGACAGTTAGCTTCAAGGATGACACCGGCGTGAGACTCGATGGCATCAGCCACGTCGTTGAGCACCTGCGTGCGGCTACATTCGTCCATAGCGACCAAGGCCGGTGCGGCAGCATGCGCGCGTTGCAATAGTGTGTCTATATCTGTGTATTGCATTTTTACTCGATAAAAAGGTAATCATAATGTATGAGCGGACGCTCGCCGTGATGTCCGAGGGCAGCGCGTGCGGTGTCGGCATCGCAGGCGGCGCGCCCTACGGCTATGCGGCGGCCGTCCGGATTGATGACAGCGACGATGTCGCCCTCATCGAAAGACCCGTCTATGGCCGTGGCGCCCACGGGAAGTAGACTGACGGCGCGGTCGCTGAGCAGTATCTCTGCAGCCTTGGCATTGACGTGTATGGCCCCCTTGGCAAAGGCAGTACTGCGTGCCAGCCACCGGCGCACGGGGCTGATGTCGGCATCGGCAGCCACAAAATGCGTGCAGGGGGTGTCCGGTGCATCCATATCACCCAGAACCACAGCACGCAGTATATCCGGTCGTTCACCATTGGCAATGACCACATCAACGCCTTCGGCGGCAAGACGCCGGGCTACACCGTACTTGGTCCCCATACCACCGCGGCCGAAGCCACTCTTGCGCGTCACAATAACGCCGGACAGGTCATCACCGGGCATCACACGCCGTATCAGCGCCGAAGAAGGCTCTGCCGGGTCACCGGTGAATATTCCGTCAACGTTGGATAATATGATGAGTAGCGAGGCATCAGTCATGGAGGCCACCAAACCGGCTAACTCATCATTGTCGGTAAACATCAGCTCGGTGAGCGAGGTTGTGTCATTCTCGTTGAGTATGGGCAAGACTTCGCTCTCGAGCAGGGCGTCTATGCAGGAGCGCTGGTTGAGGTAGGCGCGGCGGTTGGCAAAGTTGTCTTTCTGTGTCAGCACCTGTCCAACGGTAATGCCATATTCGGCAAACATATCGCTATAGATGTTCAGTAGTTTGATTTGCCCCACGGCGCTAAACACCTGACGACAGCCCACAGCATCGAGACTGCTTCCCGGAGTAACCATGGAGCGTCCGCAGGCCACGGCACCACTGGACACCAGAACAACCTGCTCGCCGTGTCCACGTATTTCGGCTACTTGGCCGACTATCTGCGCCATGTGCGCGATATCGGGGCGGCCGTCGGCACGGGTGAGCACATTACTGCCTATCTTGATAACTATGCGGCGCATATTGTTGGTGTGCATATCCGGCGGTTATTTGGGTGTCGAGGCAAGCAGTCCCGAGATTACGGCATGAGTAAATCCGGCAGCTTCCATGGCGTTAAGTCCACGTATAGTCACTCCGCCGGGAGTAGTCACTTTGTCTATTTCGGTCTCGGCATGTGCGCCCGATTGCTCGGTCAGCAACGCAGCGGCACCAGAGATGGTGGCGGCCACGATGTCCTGAGCCTCGGCCGCGCGTATTCCCATTTGAACGCCACCTTCAACGGCAGCGCGTATGTAGCGCAGCGCATAAGCTATGCCGCAAGATGCCAAGGCCATGGCAGCCGGCAGATGTGCCTCGTCTATAGCCTTGACCGTTCCGAGTTTTTCAAATATTTCGGTGATTTGGGCCGGAATTTCCTTGCTTTTGGGCAGGGGCACGGCGAAGGTCATCGACCGACGCACATTCATGGCCGTATTGGGCATCACCAAAGCTCCATCGGCGTATTTACTATCTATCCACGCGTCTATTTCGGCACAAGTAACGGAAGCGGCTATGACCGCAAGCATGGTATGCGTTGTATCGGTGGATGTGGCTATCTGACGCAGCACATCGGGCAATATCCATGGTTTGACAGCCACGACTACAATATCAGCACCGCTTGCCGCGGCACGATTGTCAGAAAACGTAGCGCACCCTGCATCCGCAAAGGGACGCAACTTGGCTGCCGTGGGATTGGATACGCGCAGGCTTTCGGGCGAGACGCCGGCGGCGAGAAGGCCGCGAGCTACAGCACCGCCCATGGCGCCTGCTCCTATGATTGCTATTGTCATTTTATGGTTGCATTAAATTGTATCACTGCGACTTACGCAAAAAAAATCACTCGCCATCAGGCATCTGATTTTCCGCTAAGTCATCATATTTCTGATAGAGAAAATCGTTGTAGGGGAAGCGACGGCGATGCACCTCGACGGCCTTATCGTAAATGCGGGACTTCAGCTCGGCTATATTAAGGTTTTTCTTGGCCGAGATGAAGACGCAGTCATCGCCCATACGAGCCATCCAAGACGTGCGCAACTGTTCCAGCGACATATTGCGCGTGGTGCGTTCGGTGAGGTCGTCTTCGTCTTTTGGTTGATAGGTGAAGGCATCTATCTTGTTGAACACTAATATCACCGGCGTGTCGGCATCCTTGCCTATAACTTCGCGCAAGGTCTGTTCGACCACCTGTATTTGTTCCTCGAAATTAGGGTGCGAAATGTCCACGACATGTACCAAGACATCGGCTTCGCGCACTTCGTCAAGCGTTGATTTGAAGGATTCTACAAGGTGCGTGGGCAGTTTGCGTATAAATCCTACGGTATCGGTGAGGAGTATAGGCAGGTTGTCGATGGCGATTTTGCGCACAGTGGTGTCGAGTGTCGCAAATAGCTTATTCTCAGCAAAGACATCACTCTTACTCAACAGATTCATAATCGTGGACTTACCCACATTGGTATAACCCACCAGGGCAACGCGCGTCAACTTGCCGCGATTTTTGCGCTGCAACGCTTTTTGTCGGTCAATAGAGGCAAGTTCTTGCTTAAGGCGGGCAATTTTATCCAAGATGATGCGGCGGTCGGTTTCGATCTGTGTCTCACCCGGGCCGCGCATACCGATACCGCCGCGCTGGCGCTCGAGGTGCGTCCACAAACGCGTCAAGCGCGGAAGCATATATTGATATTGGGCCAGTTCGACTTGCGTCTTGGCATGCGCCGTTTGGGCACGCCGAGCAAAGATGTCAAGTATCAGCGATGTACGGTCCAATATCTTGACCTGCAACTCGCGTTCAATATTGGACACTTGCTTGGTGGACAGGTCGTCATCAAAGACTACAAGACCTATGTCGTTGGCCTCGACAAATTGCTTGATTTCGTCCAGCTTGCCCTTACCTACGAAGGTGCGCGGATTAGGATACTCGCATTTCTGGATAAAAGTCTTGACGGTTACGGCTCCGGCAGTGTCGGCCAGGAAAGCCAATTCGTCGAGGTATTCGCGAGCCTTTTCCTCGGGTTGCTCGCGCGTGGCGAGTGCAACGAGCACGGCGCGTTCGTTGGTTTCTTGTGATATGACGAATTCTTTCATTAAATATGATTTAGATGAGGGAGGGGAATATAGTATGCTACGGCTTGGGCGGCCCTACTATGAGCGTGCCGTGCATACTGTCGCAGAAAAATTGCCGGGCAACGCGGCGCATATCGGCGGTGGTCAATGCGCAGTAACGTCGCAATTGCGCGTCCGGGGCTTCGCGGTGGTATACGGCCAAGGCGAGGGCTGCGGCACGACCCACATAATCGAGGCTGTCCAAGCGGAAGGCGGCACGTTGACGATTTTGGAGACGTTCCAACTCTGCATCGCCCACAGCATCCGAGCCGCACAACAGGTTGCATTCGCGAAGAAGCATCTCGATGGCACGACGACAAGTGTCATCATCGGCATATCCGGGGGCGGACAGTCGAGCCGAAACAGTCAACAGCCCGGGGCCTTCGCTTCCGGTAATACTGGCATCAACGCCACTGAAGGTACCATCACCGTCAATGATAAGACGGCGATATAGACGCGAGGCGGCGCCGGCAGCCAAGGCATCGGTGATGGCATCCGCAGCAGTGTAGTCTACAGTGCCATACGGGTCTGTGAGCCAAGCTATAGTAATGGCCGTAGCCGGTACCGAGGCATCATCGCACCGCACCCAAGGCGCAGTCGCCAATGCAGGCACCGCCATGGGCGGTGTCGCCACCGCATCGCGTCGCGGAATGTCTCCGAACCATTTGTCTGCCAAGGCAAAAGCCTCTTCGCTCCCGATGTTTCCGGTGACAGCAACCACGGCATTACCCGGGGTGTAGTGACTTCCGAACCACCGACGTGTATCCTCTCCGCTGATGGCAGCGATATGCGACGGATCTTTGCCGATTACAGGCCACGAATAGGTGTGTGTCGCCGGATACATCATCTTCGACAGCGCATGTCCGGTGACGCCGTAAGGGCGGTTGAGACATTGCTGCTTGAATTCCTCGATGACGACACTGCGTTGCACGCGCAGGCTTTCACTGTCGAAGGCTGGCGAGAGCATACGGTCGCTTTCGAGGTAAAACAGCGTCTCGGCATTATGCGCCGGCGCCATAGCGTAAAAATTGGTGAAGTCGTTGGAGGTCCATGCATTGGAACGCCCACCGGCAGCAGTGAGCGTGCCGTCATAGTCGGGAATATGCACTGACGGACCAAACATCAGATGCTCAAACAAGTGCGCAATTCCGGTCTGCCCCGGATCTTCGTCGCGTCCGCCGACGCCATAAAGCACATCGAGGCACACCATAGCGGTGGCCTCGTCGCAGCTGTGTACTACGCGCAGCCCGTTGGCAAGGGTATGCACCGCCGCGTCTTCGCTTATTGCAAAGTCTGCGGCGGTGTCTTGTCGCGTGTCAGGCGCGCCGATGTTTCGGTCGCAGCCCGGCGTCATTTCTTGTCGATGATGGACATCGATATTATGCGGATGTCCTTAACGGGACGATCGCCGGCATCAGTCTCGGCTTTTTCGATTTTTTCAACAACGTCCATACCGCTGACCACTTCGCCGAAGACGGTGTAATTGCGGTCCAGAAACGGAGTGCCACCGACTTTTGCGTATGTTTCTATGATTTCCTTGGGTAGGCCGGCAGTGCTGTCATTGGCAAATTTGGCATTGACTTGTTCCACAAGTTCGTTTTGCAGCGCCATCAGACCTTGCTGATCACCGGACTGCTGCATGGCACGTATCTGCTGCATATGGGCCTGGGCCAGACGGTTAAATTCTTCTTGCATGGCGCCTTGACGAGCCATAGCCGTGAGTTCGGCTTCCGAGACTTTCTTGCCGGTGACGATATAGAATTGCGACCCGGAGGAGCGTTTCTCGGGGTTGACTTGGTCGCCCTGACGGGCAGCGGCCAGTGCACCGCGCTTATGGAAGTGTTTGGGATATGCTATTTCGGCCTCGATGGTGTAGTCGGGGCCGCCGGCGCCGAGCTGCTGCCCGGGCTTGGCTTCGCGGCTGTCGGGGTCACCGGCCTGGACCATAAATTCGTTGATGACGCGGTGGAACAATGTATTGTTGTAATAGCCTTCGCGCACCAACTTTAGGAAGTTGGCTTGGTGTTTGGGCGTATCGCCATAGACGCGGACGGTGATATCGCCCTCGGAGGTCTTAATGAGTACTGTTGTGTCAGGATTTGTCATTGTTGTCTGTGCTTTGACGGAGTCTGTGGCCGCGGCGTTAGCGTTGTCGGCACTCTTGCCGGCGCATGCCGTCAGTGCCGTTGCTATGGCCATGACACCCAATATTTGCTTAATCATTGGTGTATAATTATATGTATTGTCTTAAGTATGTACCGGCGCATTACATAGGGCTGTCGGGAAACAGACGCTTGTACATACGGCGGAAGTTATTGTCCATAGCTATAAGCTGTGGCGTCCTCTCGGCATAATCTTCGCCGTAAATGCTCGTCATCAGATCGCCCAAGTAGCGGCGCTCGCGGTCGCGATCTATGGTCAGCGCCACAAGGCGACGTACCGCTTCAGCGTAATGCTCGGCATCTATAGCGTGCAGAAATCGCGCCGCGCTGGCCATATATTGGCCGGTAAGATCCACTCGCTGCATATTGTCAATGATGGCCGGAATGTCATCATCACAGCGCCCGATGTTGTTGGCCAGGTATTCGTAATTGGCAAGGCCGTCGCAATCCGAGGCCAGTGCCTTTATATCGTCTTCGTTCATATCAGTGCAGATGTTTTACCGCAAAGTTAGTCATTATTTTCCTAATCCGCATCGTGCCAACGCACAATCCGCACTACTTACACAGACAACGATGGACAGAAACCAAAGTTGCAAAGTCAAATATTTACACACCAACACGCTGTATTTCAATCGCGTATCTTACTACTACACAGATACGGCAGGTAGCATACTGCAAGCAACAGCGCAACGATTGTCGATGATAATTCGAGCCACGTAAAATGCGGTACAAGCATCGTAAGTCCCCAAATTACACGGCCCGAAAAGACTATAACTATAGTCGACATAGCTGTGGTCTGCAACGGCAGACGAGGGATGACCTTGAGCGCTGACATTCCGTAAAGAGCAACCACAAAAAAAGGCCACGGCAATAATAATCGTAATGACATAAGGCAAATATGTCCCGTATTGCGCTATCCGATCCATAACGTCACTGATGCCGTAAATAGCGAAAATCTTATCCAACGCAGCCATGCACAGCAGGTGGCCGAGGCCGATAAGGAGATTGAGTACAACTCCGACTTTAATTAACGCTTTCATTGAACAAATTATTTGATATATGATGTTCTCGCTTTTGAGGCTGCAAATTTAGCTCTTTATTTGCCTTGGTCGTATACTTCAAAGACTTTTGCTTCGACACATCCCGGGTGCACTCGATTTTACAGAAAAAATCGCTAAATTTGCACATCAACAGCACACAATATACCACGATGGACAATACAGCCGGCATACGCGCAGATATCGAGCGCCTGCGCCTCGAACTCAACGAGCACAACCACAACTACTACGTACTCAACGCCCCAACAATTTCGGATCGCGAATTCGACGAAATGATGCACCGCCTCGAGAATCTCGAGCGACAATATCCGCAGTATGATGACCCGTTATCACCCACGCACCGCGTTGGCAGCGACCTTACTCGCGGATTTGCACAAGTCGCACATATCTACCCTATGCTGTCTCTGGCCAACACCTATTCGGTCGAGGAAGTCGACACTTGGGGCACGCGCATACGACGCGACCTCGCCGCCGAATCCAATGTCGCCATCGTAGGCGAAATGAAGTTTGACGGCACGGGCATATCGTTGATATACGAACACGGACGTCTGGTGCGTGCAGTCACTCGAGGCGACGGCGTGCGCGGAGATATCGTCACCGAAAACGTCAAGACCATACGCAGCATTCCGCTGACACTCCAAGGCTCGGACTGGCCCGAGATGTTCGAATTGCGCGGTGAGATTGTCCTGCCGTGGACGGCCTTCGACCGCCTCAACGCCGAGCGCGAAGACGCCGGAGATCCGCTCTTCGCAAACCCGCGCAATGCTGCCGCCGGAACACTGAAGCTGCTCAACCCAGCGGAAGTGGCTCGTCGCGGCCTCGATGCATATTTCTATTACCTGCTGGGCGAAGACCTGCCCTGCGACAACCACTACGACAATATGCAGCGCGTGCGTCAATGGGGCTTCAAGGTAAGCGATGCCATGACATTGCTGCACAATATAGACGAGATTGACCGATACATAACCTACTGGGACACCGCACGCAAGCAGTTGCCCGTAGCTACGGACGGCCTGGTATTCAAAGTCAATTCGTTGCGACAGCAGCTCAACCTCGGGTTTACAGCCAAGTCGCCGCGCTGGGCCATAGCCTATAAATTCCAAGCCGAACGCGCCCTCACTCGTATGAACTTCGTATCCTTCGAAGTCGGGCGCATGGGTACCATCACCCCGGTGGCCAACCTCGACCCGGTGCTGCTGTCCGGCACCATCGTCAAGCGCGCCTCGCTGCACAACGCCGATGTAATGCGCAGCCTCGATATACACAACGGAGATATGGTATATGTCGAAAAAGGCGGCGAAATCATACCTAAAATTACCGGCGTGGACATATCACAGCGTCCCGCCGACAGCGTCCCCGTGGTCTTCGTCACCCATTGCCCCAAGTGCGGTACCCCACTGGTGCGCATCGAAGGCGAAGCCGCATGGGTATGCCCCAACAAATGGGCCTGCCCGCCGCAAATCGTCGGACGCATCGAGCACTTTGTAGGCCGCCACGCCATGAACATCGATGGCATAGGTGCCGAGACCGCCGAGCTGTTGTACAATATAGGCAAGGTAAAGACCCCTGCCGACCTATATGCTCTGCAAGTGAGCGACCTCGAGCACCTCGAAGGATTTGGCCGACGCAGTGCCGAGCGCGTCATCGACGGCATTGGCGCCAGCACCACCGTGCCTTTCGAACGCGTACTATTTGCCCTGTCCATACCCAATGTGGGCGAAACCACAGCCAAGAAAGTAGCCCGTACCGCCGAAAGCATCGACCGCCTGATGTCCATGACCCTGCCCGAACTGCAAGCCATCGAAGACGTGGGCGAAATCATAGCCCGAAGCATCATCGAATATTTCGCGCAGGACACCAATCGCGAAATGGTCGAACGGCTGCGCCAAGCCGGCGTGCAGATGGCCATTGCCACAGACACCGCGCCCGTCAGCAACGCCCTGGCCGGCAAGTCGATAGTCATCAGCGGTGTCTTCGCCCTACACAGCCGCGACGAGTACAAGCAGATGATCGAGCAGCACGGCGGCAAAAATGTCGGCTCAATCTCGCGCAAAACCGATTACGTCCTCGCCGGCGAGAATATGGGTCCCGCCAAGCTCGAAAAGGCACGCACCCTCGGCATCCCCATCATCGACGAAAACGCCTTCCTCGCCATGATCTCCCCCACCGACTGACCCTACTCGACCGACCATGCCCGACCGACCATACCCGACCGACAAACACCATCAACCGCCAACCCATCCCCACCACAGTCCGTCGCGCTTTTTGCAAATAATTTCTTTTGATTTTTTCACTTATCAAAAAAAACGTAACTTTGTCGCGTTAAGCAAATTTTTCAACCATTATAACCTCTATATACCGATATAACCTCACCATGAGACATCGAGCAAGTTGTTCCACCACCTGTAGGTATGTCATAGGCTCTATAATCATTGCAATGATGTCGTCATTGTATGCGATAGCTGACACATATTATGGGCCGAAAGGCTACTCTATAGTACCACCGTCGCCTGATGTAGCCACTTTGATGCAGTATCAAGAGATTCCCGTGGACTATTTTTCGGGAGTGCCGAATATATCGTATGACTTGTTTACCATAAAGACCGGAAGCATTAGCATACCGATACGACTCTCGTACCACGGCGGAGGGATGCGTGTGACCGAAAAGGCCGGAGATGTGGGCGTATGTTGGAGCATTTCGTCCGGAGCAGTCATCGCACGAACGGTCTATGGGGCGCCCGATGAGGCCAGAACAAGCGCAGGACTGAACGGGCTTCTTAATCTTACCTCCAAAGAAAGAGAATTCCGTCAGAGGTTAATGACTAAAGAAGCGGACTACAATCCCTCAGACGGGAATCTTTTTGCAGATAAACGCACATGGGAAGTCGAATTTGGCAATAAGTATAGGAACAATCTTTTAGATTTGGCCAACGACCAGTTTAGGCTGTCCGGCCTCGGGTTATCTGCTTCTTTTGCTTACGATGACAATAAGCGTATAGTTATGTCATCCCCGACTCCGATAAAGTTTATTGATGCTCAGCCGGTCTCTACATCATACCCATCAGAATTTGCTGTAAAAGATGCATCCGGCATAAAATACACATTTGGGACCAACGAAAAGACCCGATATGAATACTACTA
>ULTX01000964.1_pt1 | contig 29282 bp, 25 predicted proteins | sample 1958041 | NCBI WGS metagenome assembly ULTX01 (sample SAMEA4835747, study PRJEB28245) | human gut metagenome | biome: gut microbiome; material: fecal sample | place: Denmark | collected 2008
GCGTGCCGCTCATCCCGGTTGCGATTGCGCTCGTCCAGACCTGGGCGAAGAAACTCTTATCGAGATACTGGGATCAGTACACGGCGCTCGGAGATACATTTCTGGAAAATCTGCAGGGACTTACAACATTAAAGGTTTACCAGACGGATGGGATACGCCATGCAAAAATGAATGAGGAATCCGAAAAATTCCGGAAGATCACGATGAAGGTGCTGACCATGCAGTTAAATTCGATCACGATTATGGACATTGTCGCATACGGCGGAGCAGCACTTGGCATCACCACGGCACTGTTGCAGTACCGTGGCGGTCATACCGGGTTTGGCGGATGTCTGCTCATCATCCTTCTGTCTGCGGATTTCTTTCTCCCGATGCGGCAGCTTGGCAGTTTTTTTCACATTGCGATGAATGGGATGGCGGCGAGCGGGAAAATATTCCGGCTTTTGGAGCTCCCGGAGGAACCGCAGGAGAAAAAACAGGAGATTACAGATGCAGAGGCTTTGATCCGGCTTGATAATGTCTGCTTTTCCTATGAGCCGGAGCGGGAGATCCTGCATGATATTTCAATGGAATTAAAACCGGGCAGCTTTACGGCGATCGTGGGAGAAAGTGGCAGTGGAAAGTCCACACTTGCGTCCATTTTAACCGGACAGAACAAAAGGAGTGGAGGAGCGCTTACGATCGGCGGTGTGGATTTCTACGATATTTCAGAGCAGAGCAGAATGCGGCATATCACTTATGTCAGTCACAACAGTTATCTGTTTGGCGGGACGGTGCGTGACAACCTTCTTATGGCAAAGCCGGATGCATCGGAGAAAGAACTCTGGCAGGTTTTAGAGAAGACGAAACTTTCGGATTTCTTAAAAAGTGAGCAGGGACTGGATACCGTGCTTACCGCGCAGGCATCCAATTTCTCGGGCGGACAGCGGCAGAGACTGGCACTTGCGCGGGCGCTTTTGCATGACAGTCCGGTGTATCTGTTCGACGAGGCGACTTCCAACATCGATGTCGAGAGCGAGAATGACATTATGGAGCAGATCATTGCGCTGGCACAAAAAAAGACCGTGATCGTGATCTCACACCGGCTTGCGAATACGGTAACCGCAGACCGGATCTATGTGCTTGCGGACGGAAAACTGGCAGAGCGGGGCACACACGAAAAGCTGTTGGAAAAGCGTGGCGTGTACGCGTCACTCTGGAATACACAGCAGGCATTGGAGCATATAGAAAAGGAGGAGACGGCATGAAAAAGAGAAGTAATATTACCGTAATGGCAAAACTGATCGGGCTGGTAAGACCGCTCACCGGATACATGATCCTCGCCATTTTCCTTGGACTGCTCGGACATCTCTGCGCGTCTTTGCTTACCGTTTTTGGCGGCTATGCGCTGCTTGGCATCGCAGGTGTTTACAAAGTTCCCACCGGTTTTGTTTTTACCCTGCTTCTGGTGTGTGCGTTTGCGCGTGGATTTTTGCGCTATGGGGAACAGTCCTGCAACCATTTCATTGCGTTTAAACTGCTTGCGCTTTTGCGCGACCGTGTATTTTTTGCGCTGCGGAAGCTTAGTCCGGCGAAACTCGAAGGGCGTGACCGGGGCGATCTGATCGCGGTCATCACATCGGATATCGAACTTCTGGAAGTGTTTTATGCCCACACGATCTCTCCGGCAGTGATCGCGTTTCTCTTTACCGTGACCGCGTGTGTGTTTATCGGAAGCTTTCATCCACTGCTTGGGGTGGTCGCGCTTGTGGCGTATCTTACCGTCGGGCTTCTTGTGCCGCTTCTATTATCAAAAGCAAACGGGGATAACGGTCTGCGCTTCCGGGAACGGTCCGGCGCGTTAAGCGGCTTTGTCTTAGACAGTCTGCGCGGACTTTCGGAGACGATCCAGTACGGACAGGGAGCGGAGCGCCTGCGCCGGATGAACGAACAGACAGACGCGCTCGCGGAGGATGAAGCGCGCATGAAGCGGCTGGCGGGACGCGGTACGGCGGTGACCGGTGCCGTGATCTTAACAGCGGATCTTGTCATGCTCGTCTGCGCGTCTTTCCTGTATCAGGGCGGGGCAGTCGGATTTGACGGAGTGCTCATCCCGACGCTTGCGCTTATGAGTTCCTTTGGGCCGGTGGTCGCGCTGGCAAATCTCGGGAGCACATTGCAGAATACTTTTGCGGCGGGAAACCGTGTGCTTGATATCTTGGAAGAAAAACCACAGGTCGAAGAGGTAACCGGAAAAGAAAAGGTCACATTCTGGGATGCCGGGGCAGAACAGGTGACGTTTTCCTATGGATCGGAAACGATCCTTTCGGATGTCTCCTGCAAAATAGCGGCGAATACCGTGACCGGAATCATCGGAAAAAGCGGAAGCGGAAAATCCACACTGTTAAAGCTGTTTTTGCGTTTCTTTGAAGTAAAACAGGGAGAGATCAAAATTTCCGGTGTGCCGGTGGCAGACATAAACACTTCGGATCTCCGCGCAATGGAGAGCTATATGACGCAGGAGACCAGTCTGTTTCATGACAGCATCGCAAATAATCTGAAGGTGGCAAAGCCGGACGCGACCGAAGAAGAACTGACCGCGGCATGTAAAAAAGCGTCCATCCATGATTTTATCATGAGCCTGCCAAAGGGATATGACACCGAAGTCGGGGAACTCGGGGATACGTTATCCGGTGGGGAAAGACAAAGGATCGGACTTGCAAGGGCATTTTTACATGACGCACCATTTATCCTGCTGGATGAGCCGACCAGCAATCTGGACAGCTTAAATGAGGCAGTGATCTTACGGTCACTCGCAGGAGAGCGCGGTAAAAAGACGGTGGTATTAGTGTCACACCGGCCGTCCACCATGCGGATCGCAGATAAGGTCTATTCCGTAGAAAACGGGAGGATGAGCTGATGCGTGATACAGAAAGCAAGCGCGGGCGCGAAAAAGAGCTGGTTTCGGAAATGATCGCACTTTACTGTAAAAAGCAGCACCATACGAAGATCAGCCGGAAAAAAGGTGGACGTCTGACAGGAGAGCTCTGCCCGGAATGCAGGGAACTTGCGGAATATGTGCGTACCCGCAGCGACAGATGTCCGTTTATGGAAACAAAAACTTTCTGCTCCAATTGCAGGGTACACTGCTATAAACCGGAGATGAGAGAAAAAATCCGCGAAGTCATGCGCTTTAGCGGCCCCAGAATGCTCTTTTATCATCCCATCCCGGCACTGCGCCATGTGATCGAAAGCAGAAAAGATGATAAAAAATAGCTATTACCATCCCTTGATTTTCCCTAACGGTTTTGATACTCTAATTTAAGTTAGCAAAGACTAACAAAAAGAGTGTAAATCATATGACAGACTCCGGGAGAGTAACTGCTGAATACTTTCCTTATCCGCCGGGAATTGGAGCTTCCTGGCGGTAGGATTCCTGTCGATAACGGAAGGAGTATTTTAGAATGAATTATCTTGAAATCGAGAAAGTAATCGGACGTGAAATTTTAGACTCCAGAGGAAACCCAACCGTAGAGGCTGAGGTAACACTGGTCGATGGAACGATCGGCAGAGGAATGGCACCGAGTGGAGCGTCTACGGGAGAATTCGAAGCACTGGAACTGCGTGATGGTGACAAGGCAAGATATCTTGGCAAGGGCGTGGAGAAGGCAGTAAATAATATCAACACGATCATTAACGATACACTCTGCGGCATGGACGCATCTGATATCTATGCGGTAGATGCTGCTATGTTTAAAGCAGACGGGACCAAGGACAAATCCAAACTCGGAGCAAACGCGATCCTTGCAGTTTCCATTGCATGTGCAAGAGCGGCAGCGGAATCACTTGACATTCCGCTTTACCGTTTCTTCGGCGGAATCTCCGGAAACAGACTTCCGGTACCGATGATGAACATCGTAAATGGAGGATGCCATGCGCTTTCATCCGGACTTGACGTACAGGAATTCATGATCATGCCGGTTGGTGCACCTTCTTTCAAAGAATGCTTAAGATGGTGTGCGGAAGTATTCCATGCACTGGCAGCGATCTTAAAAGACAGAGGACTTGCAACATCCGTTGGTGATGAAGGTGGTTTCGCACCGGCACTGAAATCAGATGAAGAAGCGATCGAGACGATCCTCGAGGCAGTAAAGAAAGCCGGTTATGAACCTGGCAAAGATTTCAAGATCGCGATGGATGCGGCTTCTTCCGAGTGGAAGACCGGAAAAGTCGGTGAATACAAGCTGCCGAAAGCAGGTACGGTATTTACATCTGATGAACTGATCGCACACTGGAAAGGTCTGGTAGAAAAATATCCGATCATCTCCATTGAAGACGCACTGGACGAGGAAGACTGGGAAGGCTGGAAGAAGCTTACCGCAGAGCTTGGCGATAAGGTTCAGTTAGTCGGCGATGACTTGTTCGTTACCAATACCGAGCGTCTTGCAAAGGGTATTTCCCTTGGCTGCGGAAATTCCATCCTGATCAAGTTAAATCAGATCGGTTCCGTATCTGAGACACTGGAAGCAATCAAGATGGCACACAAGGCAGGCTACACAGCGATCGCTTCCCATCGTTCCGGCGAGACAGAGGATACTACGATCGCGGATCTTGCGGTAGCGTTAAATACCTGCCAGATCAAGACAGGCGCACCGAGCAGAACCGAGCGTGTCGCAAAATACAACCAGCTTTTACGCATCGAAGAAGAGCTTGGCGCAGCGGCAGTATATCCGGGCATGGGCGCATTCAATGTAAATAACTAATATATTATGGGATGATGAAAAAAGATTTGATGGGTAACAGATAAAAAAGAAGCAGTAGGAAAGCAGATTTGCTTTCTTACTGCTTCTTTGATAAAAACAAAGATCAGTCAAAAACCGCTTTGATACTGTCGTAATGTAAAAAGATGCCCTGCTTTGCGTAGTCACTGATCTCAGAGAGCGTGGCGAAAGAAAAACCGGAGGTTTCGGCTTCCTGCAGTTTTACATCAGAGGTATCGATGTCCATGGTAAATTTGTAGACATCCACAAAATAGTTGTTTTTTTCTTCCGGGTTGACCCGCTTGTAGGAAAACGCGTAGCCGCCGTCCGCACCGGTCACATCAATGCCGGTCTCCTCGAGGATCTCACGCTTTACGGCATCCGCGGAGCTTTCACCGGCAACGACACCGCCGCCCGGGACTTCCCACCAGCCGGCAGCCCATTCCTTATCGAGTTTGCGCCGGGTGATCAGATAAGTGCCGTCCGGGCGCCTGATTACGCCGAGCACGGTTAAGTGAAATTCATCCGGTTTCATATTCCAGTCATTGCGTTTCATTGTGCGGCCGGTCTTTTCTTTGTTTTCATTATAAATATCCCATAATTCCATTTTTCTTTTTCCTTTGCTGTAAATGATTGCGAAATACTATAAATAATCTTAACAGTATTTTTTAGAATTGACAACTATTGGATTTATGCTATAATACAAATTAACATATGAACAATTATTCACATGTTAAAATATGGAAGGGAGAGCATGTTATGTTTTTAGAGATTCATGAATTAAAAAAAGGATATGGAAGCGGAGAGAACCGTACCGAGGTATTGCAGGGCATTGATTTTACGGTGAACAAGGGAGAGATCTGTGTGCTGCTCGGTCCTTCCGGTTCCGGAAAATCTACATTGCTTAATATCATAGGAGGGATCGATACGGCGGACAGCGGCTATGTGTCGGTCAATGGAGAAAAGACCGGGGATATGAGCGAAAAGACGCTGACGCGTTATCGCAGAAAACATCTGGGCTATGTTTTCCAGATGTATAACCTGATCCCGAATCTGAATGTGAAGGAGAACATCGAGGTCGGTGCTTATTTAAGTGACAGCCCGCTTGATATTGACGATTTGCTTCATACGCTTGGACTGTATGAGCACAGACACAAGCTGCCGAACCAGCTTTCCGGCGGACAGCAGCAGCGCACCTCGATCGGGCGTGCGATCGTCAAAAACCCGGATATCCTGCTCTGCGATGAGCCGACCGGAGCGCTCGATTATCACACATCAAAAGAAATCTTAAAACTGATCGAGGATGTCAATCAAAAATATGGCAATACGGTCATCATGGTAACGCACAATGACGCGATCAAAAATATGGCAGACCGCGTAGTCAAACTGCGTGATGGCGCGATACGGAAAAATTACTGCAACGAGACAAAGATCGCGGCAGAAGATCTGGAATGGTAGAAGGAGGAGAACGTATGAAAAATCCATTACGCAAACGCCTGCCCAGGGAACTGGTCGGAGATCTTTCAAAATATCTGGTCGTATTTTTGTTTATGACGCTTACGATCGGCATGATCTCCGGATTCCTTGTGGCGGATGACAGCATGTTACAGGCATATAACGAGAGTTTTGAAAAATACAACATTGAGGATGGAAACTTTACACTTGCGGCAGAAGCGGATGAAGCGCTGATCGATGAGATCGAAAAATCAGATGTCACGGTCTACGAGCATTTTTATCTGGAACAGAAGACGGGAAAAGGGGTAGACAGTACCCTGCGTATCTTTAAAGAGCGGGAAAAGGTAGATCTGGTGTGCCTGATGGACGGAAAAATGCCGGCATCCGAAGATGAGATCGCGCTTGACCGGATGTATGCGAAGAATAATGACCTTGCGACCGGAGAAGCAGTTACCATAGACGGCAGGGAATATACCATTTCCGGTCTGGTGGCGCTTTCGGATTACAGCGCGCTTTTTTCGAGCAATGGGGATATGATGTTTGACGCGGTGAAATTTGGTGTCGCGATCGTGACAGAGGATGGATTTGACAGCTTTGATCCCGATGCTGTCCGTTACAATTACGCATGGAAATATGATAAGGAACCGAAAAATGATACAAAAGCAAAAGAGATGGGAACCGATCTGATGGAGGATGTGGCGACAGCTGCCGCAATGGATGGAAATGCCCTAACCGGATTTCTGCCGGCGTACACAAATTCCGCGATTCATTTTACCGGTGATGATATTGGCGGGGACCGTTCCATGATGCTTACGTTACTTTATATCCTGATCGTGATCATGGCATTTGTTTTCGGTGTGACGACAAACAATACGATCATAAAGGAAGCCGGTGTGATCGGAACGCTTCGCGCGTCCGGCTATACAAAAGGTGAACTGTTAAGACATTATATCTGCCTTCCGATCCTTGTGACCTTTGTCGCTGCGGTTATCGGAAATATACTCGGATACAGCGTGTTTAAGGATGTGTTTGCCGGCATGTATTATAACAGCTACAGTCTGCCTACCTATGTGACAAGATGGAATGCGCAGGCATTTGTGCTGACCACAGTTGTGCCGCTTCTTATCATGCTCCTGGTAAACGTCGCGCTGATCGCCCACAAGCTGCGGTTATCCCCGCTTAATTTCCTGCGGCGTGACTTAAAAAAGACAAGGCGGAAAAAAGCAGTGCGCCTGCCGCACTTTAAATTTTTCAACCGTTTCCGTCTGCGGATCATTTTCCAGAACAGTGCGAGTTATGTGACACTTGCGGTCGGGATCTTATTTGCCAATATCCTTTTAATGTTCGGCCTTATGATGGTTCCGCTTTTGAATCATTATCAGGATGAAGTTTTAGACCATATGATCGCGGATTACCAGTACATCTTAAAAACTCCGGCGGAGACGGAAAATGACGCGGCGGAGACCTATTGTGTATCCACATTAAAAACGGTATTTGAAGATAAAGAGAGCGACGAAGTGACGGCATACGGAATTGAACCGGACAGTGCGTATGTGGATGCCAAACTGCCGGAAGATGGCGTGTTTATCTCTGACAGCTATGCAGATAAGTACCGCATAAAAGAAGGGGATACGATCCGTTTAAAAGAGGCATATGGAAATAAAAAGTTCGAGTTTGAGGTAAAAGGGATCTTTACTTACCCGGCGGGGATCTGTATCTTTATGGATATCGATGAATACCGGGATGTGTTTGAAAAGGACGCGGACTATTTTAACGGATATTTTTCGGATGAAAAGTTAAAGGATATCCCGAAGGAAAATATCGCATCGACCGTGACGGAGGATGATCTGACCAAGATCTCAAGACAGCTTGATGTTTCCATGGGAGATATGTTCCAGGTGATCAACGTATTTGCCATAGTGATGTTTGCCCTGCTTGTATATCTTCTGACCAAACTGATCATTGAGAAGAATACGACATCGATCTCTATGGTAAAAATACTGGGGTATGACAACCGGGAGATCGGAAAACTGTATCTTACGGCGACGACCTGGGTCGTGGTGTGCAGTATCGCAGTGAGCATTCCGCTGTCGTATCTATTGATCGAACTTATTTACCGCAGTATGATGGCGGACTTCCACGGCTGGCTTATGATGTATGTCGCGCCGAAGGTATACGGAGAGATGTTCGTACTCGGACTGATCGTTTACTTTGTCGTGGCGTTCTTCCAGATGGCGCGCATCCGCAAAATCCCGATGGATGAGGCTTTGAAAAATGTAGAATAAAAATGGCGAAAACCTATTGACAATGCCGGTGGCGGTGCTATAATAAACTCAAACATATGAATAAATGTTCATATGTTTGAGGCAAAAATAAAAAGAGAAAAGTGAGGAATCATACCATGAAAAAAACTTATAAGATCGATGTAGACTGTGCAAACTGTGCAAACAAAATGGAAGAAGCAGCAAAGAACACCGCAGGTGTAAAGGACGCTACCGTAAACTTCATGACCTTAAAAATGAACGTAGAATTTGAAGAGGGAAAAGATCCGAAAGAAGTAATGCAGGATGTTTTAAAGAACTGCAAAAAAGTAGAAGACGACTGCGAGATCTTTCTCTAAAAAACAGGCTGCGTGATGCAGCAGTTAAGGAAAAAGAGGAGGGAACGCTATGAATAAGAAACAGAAAAAAGTTCTTATCCGGATTCTTGTGGCAGTGGTGCTGATGATCGTGTTTTCACAGCTCCCGGTGGAAGGATATGTGAGATTTCTGCTGTTTATGATCCCATATCTGGTTATCGGATATGACATTTTGAAAAAGGCGTTTAAGGGAATCTTAAACAGACAGGTTTTTGATGAGAACTTCCTGATGGCAGTTGCGACGGTCGGCGCCATTGTACTTGGAAATTATACCGAGGGCGTTGCGGTTATGCTGTTTTATCAGATCGGGGAACTGTTCCAGAGTTATGCGGTCGGAAAGAGCCGCAGGAACATCAGTGAGCTGATGGATATCCGCCCGGATTACGCAAACATCGAGCGGGATGGAAAACTGGAAAAGGTAGACCCGGATGAAGTTGAGATCGGTTCGGTCATCGTGGTACAGCCGGGTGAAAAGATCCCGATCGACGGTGTGGTCACCGAGGGAAAGACAACGTTAAATACCAGTGCGCTGACGGGCGAGAGTCTTCCGCGTGAGGTTGCGCCGGGAGATGAAGTCATCAGCGGATGCATCAATATGACGGGTGTGTTAAAGATCCGGACCACAAAAGAATTTGGGGAATCTACGGTATCAAAGATCCTGGATCTGGTGGAAAATTCCAGCTCCAAGAAATCAAGATCCGAGCATTTTATCTCCAAGTTTGCAAGATACTATACACCGGCAGTATGTTACGGAGCGCTTGCGCTGGCAGTCCTGCCGCCGCTTGTCCGGATGCTTGCCATGGGGCTTGCGCCGGAGTGGGGCAACTGGATCTACCGTGCGCTTACCTTCCTGGTTATCAGCTGCCCGTGCGCGCTGGTCATCAGTATTCCGCTCAGCTTCTTTGCCGGGATCGGCGGAGCGAGCAGAGAGGGTATTTTAGTCAAAGGTTCCAACTACTTAGAGACACTTGCCCAGACCAGATATGTGGTTTTCGATAAGACCGGTACCATGACACAGGGTGTGTTTGAGGTAAGCGGGGTACATCATAATGAGATGGAAGAAGCCAGACTTTTGGAGTATGCGGCATTAGCAGAGAGCGCTTCCTCCCATCCGATCAGCAAGAGCCTGCAGAAAGCGTACGGCAAGGCGATCGACCGCAGCCGCGTGACCGATATTGAAGAGATCAGCGGAAACGGTGTGACCGCAAAGGTCGATGGGATCCCGGTTGCTGCCGGAAACGCAAAACTGATGGAGCGTCTTGGAATTCCCTATAAGGAATGCCATCATGTCGGAACCGTTGTTCACATGGCAGTGAATGGCGCATATGCGGGACATATCCTGATTTCCGATCTCTTAAAACCGAATGCGAAAGAAGCGATCACGAGCTTAAAGCATGCAGGGATCGAAAAGACAGTCATGCTGACCGGTGACTCAAAGAAAGTTGCGGATCAGGTGGCAAAGGAACTTGGCATCGGAGAGGTTTACAGTGAACTGCTTCCGGCTGACAAGGTATCCAAAGTCGAAGAACTCTTAAAAGAGAAGAACGCAAAGGCAAAACTTGTCTTTGTCGGAGATGGTATCAATGACGCGCCGGTACTTTCCAGAGCGGATATCGGAATCGCGATGGGAGCGCTCGGTTCCGACGCGGCGATCGAAGCGGCAGATGTTGTCCTGATGGATGACGATCCGTTAAAGATCTCAAAAGCGATCCGTATCGCAAGAAAATGTATGCGTATCGTTTACGAAAATATTTACTTCGCGATCGGTATCAAGGTCTTGTGCCTGATCCTCGGAGCACTCGGTATCGCCAATATGTGGCTTGCGATCTTCGCGGACGTAGGAGTTATGGTGCTCGCGGTATTAAACGCGATCCGGGTATTATTTGTAAAAAAGCTGTAAGTGTGTTAGACTGAAAAGCGGCGAATGAAAGATCCTGTGCCGGACCGGTGCAGGATCTGATTTTTCATAAGAAAGAAAAAGCGGGTGATAAAATGGCAGAAAAAGAAGTAGAGTGTTGTGATGCGGTGGAAGTTCATGAAAATCTGCTTAAAATTGTAAATGAGACGATGCCGGAGGAGACAGAGTTATACGATCTCGCAGAGCTTTTTAAAGTATTTGGAGATTCTACACGGATCCGGATCTTATTTGTTTTGTTTGAAGCGGAGGTGTGCGTGTGTGATCTGGCGCAGGTGCTGCAGATGACGCAGTCGGCCATCTCACATCAGCTTAAGATCTTAAAACAGAACAAGCTGGTGAAGAGCCGCAGGGAGGGAAAATCCATTTTCTATTCTCTCGCGGATGATCATGTGCGGACGATCATAGCCCAGGGCTGCGATCACATCGAGGAAAATTAATGTAAAAGGGAAAAGCCTTTTTCAAAGAGCAGTGTGTGTGCAGAAAAAAATTCTGCGCGCATACTGTTTTTTTTCGCAAAAGTATAGTACAATAACACAGGATGGAGTTAGATGTAACTAACAGAGAGGAGGATGGATTATGACAACTGATATATTAAGCGGGATCCTGATCCCGTTTGCGGGAACATCACTTGGTGCGGCATGCGTGTTTGTTATGAGAAGAAACAGCATGAACCGCATTGTACAGAAGGCACTCACCGGTTTCGCGGCGGGAGTCATGGTAGCAGCATCCATCTGGAGTCTTTTGATACCGGCGATGAATCAGTCGGCAGAGCTTGGAAAACTCGCGTTTCTCCCTGCGGCAGTCGGATTCTGGCTTGGTATTTTATTTTTACTTTTTCTGGATCATATCATACCGCATCTGCACATGGGAGCAGAGACCGCGGAAGGGCCGCATACACGGCTGAAGCGGACGACTATGCTGGTGCTCGCGGTGACGCTTCACAATATTCCGGAAGGAATGGCAGTTGGTGTGGTATACGCCGGATATCGCATGGGGAATGGAGATATCACGGCGATGGGAGCGTTTGCGCTCGCGCTTGGAATCGCGATCCAGAATCTTCCGGAGGGAGCGATCATATCGATGCCGCTCCGGTCAGAAGGGATGAGCAAGGGGAAGGCGTTCATCTGTGGTGTACTTTCCGGTATCGTGGAACCGATCGGCGCGCTCCTTACCGTGGCGGCGGCAGGTTTTATCGTTCCGGTACTGCCGTATTTGTTAAGCTTTGCGGCGGGAGCCATGATCTATGTGGTGGTGGAAGAACTGATCCCGGAGATGTCCGAAGGGGCGCACTCCAATGTGGGAACACTTCTTTTCGCGGCAGGATTCACGGTCATGATGATGCTCGATGTGGCATTGGGGTAGGAAATATGGAGGCAGACAGAAAATGAAAGACAATTTTTATTACGGAGATATTGATTACCACGATCTCGAATATTGCTACAAAGAGATTGAAAAAATCTCGGAACAATGTATGATCCTGTTATAGGAAAATATATATTAAGGAACTGGGAAATGATAAAAAATATCATTAACGAAAATAATCTTGAAAATGTAAACCAGGCGAATTAATATATATGGTAAAAAATGTAGAAAAATTACGGAGGTAAAAGTAATGTTAAAGTGTTTTGAAAAGATTAATTGGGCGAAGACAGGTATTTTTGCGGCAGGAGTTCTGTTTGGTACCGCAGGTATCAAAGCACTCTCCAGTGATGACGCAAAGAAGGTTTATACCGGATGCACCGCAGCATTTTTAAGAGCAAAGGATTGTGTGATGAAGACAGCAGCTACCGTTCAGGAGAATGCGGGAGATATCTACGCAGAAGCAAAACAGCAGAATGAAGAACGTGCAGCAGCCGCAGAAGCAGAAGTAGTTGAGGACGTGGAAGAAGCAGAAGCGGACACAACAGAAGAATAAGATAAGTGACTGATCTGAAAAAATAAAGAACGCCTGCAGGATCCTGCAGGTGTTTTTCTAAGGAGTGAATCAATTTGAAATTTCAAATCAAGCATGAGATCAAGGGACGTATGCGTGTACACATGGCGCAGAAGCGAATGACCTTTGCGCAGGCAGACACGCTGTTATATTATCTGCACAGTTTCAAATATGTGACATCCGTGCAGGTAAGGGAACGCACCGGCGACGCGATCATCTGCTATGTCGGTGACAGAGAAGCGATCATAGACCGGCTCAGAAAATTCCACTATGAAGATGTGGAGATGCCGGCAGGTCTGATCGAAAATTCAGGAAGAAAAGTAAACCAGGAGTATCAGGACAAGCTGGTCTATAAGGTACTTTTCCATTACGCGAGAAAATTCCTTCTGCCATATCCGCTCCGGGTATGCTATACAGGACTTACATCCATAAAATATATCAAAGAAGGATTACAGACACTTGCGGCGCGAAAGATCGAGGTACCGGTCTTAGACGCGACAGCGATCAGTATCTCCATGCTGCGCGGAGATTTTAATACCGCGGGATCCGTAATGTTCTTACTTGGCATCGGAGAACTGCTTGGCGAGTGGACACACAAAAAGTCGGTAGACGACCTGGCAAGAACCATGTCCTTAAATGTAAGCAAAGTCTGGTTAAAGACCGAAGATCAGGAGATCCTGGTTCCGGTATCCGACATCAAAGAAGGAGACCAGGTCATTGTACATATGGGAAATGTCATTCCGTTTGACGGCCTCGTAACAGACGGTGAGGCAATGATCAATCAGGCATCCCTGACCGGAGAATCCGTTCCGGTGCGGAAGACCGTAGAGAGTTCCGTATATGCGGGAACCGTTGTAGAGGAAGGAGAAGTGACGGTCAGAGTAAAAGAAGTCGGTGGTTCCAGCCGCTTCGAGAAGATCGTTACCATGATCGAAGAATCCGAAAAATTAAAATCCGCATCTGAAGGCAGAGCGGAGCATCTTGCAGACCGTCTTGTGCCGTACACGCTTGCGGGTACCGGTCTCGTATATCTGTTTACCAGAAATGTGACCAAGGCGCTTTCGGTTCTGATGGTTGACTTCTCCTGTGCGTTAAAACTCGCGATGCCGATCTCGGTACTTTCCGCGATCCGTGAAGCAAGCCTTTACAATATTACGGTAAAAGGAGGAAAATATCTGGAAGCGATCGCGGAAGCGGATACCATTGTCTTTGACAAGACAGGTACGCTCACAAAGGCTGAGCCGACCGTTGCGAAGGTGGTATCGTTCAACGGACAGTCCACGGATGAACTGCTCCGTATCGCGGCGTGTCTGGAAGAGCATTTCCCGCACTCCATGGCAAAAGCGGTTGTGGACGCGGCGGAACAGAGAAATCTTGCGCATGAAGAGATGCATACAAAGGTAGAATATATTGTTGCGCATGGAATTTCCACTTCAATCAACGGAAAACGCGCAATTATCGGAAGCCATCACTTTGTCTTTGAAGATGAAAACTGCCGGATTCCGGAGGGAATGCAGCAGCAGTTTGACGAGCTTCCAAAAGAATACTCCCATCTGTATCTTGCGATCGAAGGGGAACTTGCGGCAGTCATCTGTGTCGAAGATCCGCTCAGAGAAGAGGCAGAGGCAGTGGTCAATTCCTTAAAGAAAGCCGGAATTTCCAAAGTAGTTATGATGACCGGAGACAGTGAGCGTACCGCGCGCGCGATCGCGAAGCGGGTAGGCGTGGATGAGTATTATTCCGAAGTCCTTCCGGAGGATAAAGCCGGCTATGTCGAAAAGGAAAAAGAAAAGGGAAGAAAAGTCATTATGATCGGTGACGGAATCAACGATTCTCCGGCACTTTCTGCGGCAAACGTAGGAATCGCCATCCGTGATGGCGCGGAGATCGCAAAAGAGATCGCAGACATTACCATTGGTGCGGACAATCTGTATCAGATCGTGACGTTAAAGCTTCTCAGTGACAGCCTTATGAAACGGATCCATAAGAATTACCGTACGATCGTGGGATTCAATACGGGTCTTATCGTGCTTGGTGTGGGCGGTATTTTACAGCCGGCGACTTCAGCGCTGCTTCATAATGCGTCAACACTTCTGATCGGCTTAAAGAGCATGCAGAATCTGCTGACAGACTAAGTGAAAACAGGACAGGCTTATTGCGAAAGTGCTTGTGTTACGCTATAATTTAGGTAACAGAGACAAAGTGCAATAGGCCTGTTTTTTTATGGCACGAGGTAAAAGTTATGAAAAAGGAAAAGAGAAAAAAAGAGATTTTCGGAGCTGTGGCGGCAGGTATGTGCCTTGCGGCATGTCTGACCGGATGCGCTGTGACAAAGCAGGAAGACAGTAATCCCGGGGAAAGCAAAAAAAGCGGGGAGACGCAGAACCTTTCCGTGCAGTATCAAAAGGAGAAGACCGTAGCAAAAGGAGAGGTCTCAGACGCGTTTCGCGCGGCATATGCGGATTTCTCCGTAAACCTGTTAAGAGAGAGCCGGGCAATGGCAGACGCGGAGGGAAGGAATACGATGGTGTCACCGCTTTCCGTCATGACGGCGCTTGAGATGAGCAGATACGGCGCGGACGGCGATACCGGAAAGCAGATGGAACAGGTCTTATATGGCGGAATGTCCGGCGAGGAGGGGCGCACGGATCTGATGCGCTTTACCGACGGACTTCCGGATGAGAAGGACGCGTCTTACATCGGAGCAAATTCGATCTGGTTTCGCGAAGCAGCGGACAGAACGCCAAAACAGGATTTTTTAGAGAGCAACGGAGCGGATCTTGACGCGGATATTTTTGAAGCTTCTTTTGGAAACGATACGGTAGATGCCATCAATCAGTGGGTAGAAAAAAAGACCGATGGAAATGTGAAAAAAATACTTGATGAGATACCGGAAGGTGCGGATATGTATCTGATCAATGCTTCGTCTTTTGATGCGGAATGGGAAAACGAATATGAGGAAAGCGATATCTTAAAAGACCAGGAATTTACCTGCGCGGACGGAACCAAAAAGAACGTCGATCTGATGGAAGCGACAGAGAGGGAGTACCTGTGCGGGGAAAAGGAAACCGGATTCCGGAAAGCATACAAAGAAGGCTATTCCTTTGTGGCGCTCCTGCCAAATGAGGGAATTGAAATCAATGATTATGTAAATCAACTGGACGGAGCAACGTTCCTGAAACTGATGGAGGAAGCACAGGAAGAAACCGTCTATACGATGCTTCCGGCGTTCGAGAGTGATACCGGATTCGAGCTTTCCGACACATTAAAGGCACTTGGCATGCCGCTCGCGTTTGACAAAGATCAGGCGGAATTTCCGGGGATCTTTGAGGAGTCGGACGTTCCGGTATGGATCGGCAGAGTGCTGCATAAAACGCATATCTGTGTGGACGCGCGCGGAACCAAAGCAGGGGCGGCGACCGTGGTAGAGATCATGACAGAATCCGCGGCACCACAGGATCCGGACGAAGAACCGAAGGAAGTGTATCTGGATCGCCCGTTTGTCTATGCGATCGTGGAAGATGATACAAATCTGCCGGTGTTCATCGGAACGGTGGAAGACATTGGAAAGTAAGCCGGTGCCGTATATGCATGGAAACCGGAAAAATACGCAAAAAGCATAGAGAAGGGCATATGCTTCTTGCGTACAATGTTTATAGTATACGGGGATTAAGGAGTATGTAAGAAAGAGAAATGAAACAGGAATGATAAAGATTTTAATGGTAGAGGACGATGAAATGGTTTGCCGGTCTTTTCAGGTGGCAATACGGAATAACGCGGCATTTTCGCTGGTAGGAAAAACCGGCAGCCAGAAAGAGGCAATGCAGATGCTTCTTTCCCTTAATGTGGATGTGATGCTTTTGGATCTGGAACTGGACGAGGGCGATGGCATGCACCTGCTGGAGGAAATGCGGGCGAAGTTAGAAAGGCTTCCGGAGATCATCACCGTCACGAATACGAGCTCGGAATCCGTTTTGAGCTGCGTGCGCGAACTGGGTTCGGATTTTGTATATCAGAAACATAATGGCGCGTATTCGCCGGAAAATGTGCTGGAGATCATCCAGATGACATTTCCGTACTATCAGAATAAGACGGCGGATCAGACACAGGTGCTTGCCGCAGAGTACAGCATGGAAAAGGAAAGGGAATATCAGCGCGTCTACATACGCCGGGAACTGGAAAAAATGGGATTTACGGCGCAGAAAAGAGGAACTTATTTTCTGGCAGACGCGATCTGTATGGGACTGGAAAATAAGGAACACCGTAAATTACAGATCACCAATGACATTTATCCGGTCGTGGCGGAACAAAACGGTGTGTCCATCGGCGGTGTGGAAAAGAGCATCCGTGACGCGATCGAACATGCCTGGCGGGATGCGAATCTGGCAAATCTGGTGCGGTATTATCCGTTTACCTGGAGTGAGGAGATCGGACGTCCGACGAACGCCGAGTTTGTCTCAAACATGGTTGAGCGTTTTGAACTGAAATAAAATAAGAACAAAAAAATGCAGCAGTGTATCTTTTCGAATAAGGATACACTGCTGTTTGTGTATAAGCGGAATAAATGATTTTCACATCAGCTTCATATACAAAAGCGGATACGGATCTCCCTGTTCATCGAGATCCGTTCCCATAAAAGCGACCGGTTCACCCCGGTCATTTTTTGCGACGATCAGATGTCTAAAAGGCTTGTCAAAAGCGGTGCTGTTCTTGTTTCAACTTCATATATATCCATGTCATCCATCCTTCCTCATTTACGAGTTCAAATCTGATACCGGTCATACCATATCATAATGTCAAAAATTCTATTGGCGTGCCAGAAACTTTTCTATTTTTTCCATATAATCTTCTGCCTGAACGACAAAGCCCATATGTCCTCCGGGCGCACGCAGGATTTCGGCATCCAGCTTCTCAAACAGAGAGGACAGCCGTGCCTGGTCTTCTTTTTTGAAAATATCATTTTCCGGGATAAGAACCTGGATCTTTCCACGCAGATACGCAAAATCCGCCGGATCAAATACCGGATAGTCTTTCAGCAGGGAGACACACTTCACACTGTGGATATAACGCTGCTTATAACACAGGTCAGAAGTCACTGTCTCATAAAACGTTCTGCCGTATGCCTGACCTTCCGGTGATTCGCAGATTAAAAAGCCCTGGCACTTTTTCAGCAGAAGATTCATTTCCCTTTTTGCCGGAATCAGCTTGAGAAAAAGTAAAAGAAGTGGTGTGACGAACCATGCTTTTTTGATATGGCGGAGATAATCGGAATCCAGAGTCAGCGTTGTGATCAGGATCATTTTCGTTACGACCTCGGGATAGTTTTTTGCAAAGATCTGTGCGTGGACTCCGCCATCGCTGCATCCGATCAGGATCACCTGTCTGATCGCAAGCGCTTTTAATAAGGCGAAGATAAATGCCATCTGCTCATCCACGTTGGTGATGTGGAGTGGATATTCATAGATCAGAAACCGGTAGTTTTGACCAAAATGCAGAGCATAGGGCATCCATGTTTCCTGCATCTCCAGTCCGTGAAAGAATAAAAGGACGGGTGCGCCTTCTTTTCCACCGTACTGATACCGGATCTTTGTGCCGTCGACCTCGATGGTCCGGTAACGGTACTGCTGTAAAAAAGCCTGATATTCTTTCTTGAAATTTTTCGCTTTTTCCATAAGTCTTTCTCACCTTCGAAATTTGATTATTCGTGATCTGTCTTTTCATGCGCTTTCAATAAAATGAAGAAAGATGCATTGAAATACCATTTCCTCCACAAAGCCTGCAAAACCTGTTCTTTATTCGTTTCTGATGAAACATATTCTTCCGGAATAAACAAAAGATAATATCCTTTTATTGCGGTCGGTAATAGCAGAGCCGTGAGAAACCATTTACCTTTTATAAAAAAATAGGGATTTCAAAATGAAATGACATCTGTCAGTCATTATACTATAAAATTCGGACAAATGCAGAGACTTTCTCGCGATGTGTTCGTCCCATTGACCGGAATGGAATGAAAAAATCATACAATATTTTTCGACAAAAATCGAAAGACGTATAAGAGGAGCAGTAAGAGAAAGGAAAAATCCGGTCGTAAAAAATCGACGGAAATCGTAGAAAACCGCGGGATTGGCCGACAGTTTCCGCCTCCTGATTTTGATAGTTTTTGGTTATCAAAAACAAAGGAGGCGGCAGGAAATGGGTTTCTGGGATTATTTTTGGAAGATATTAAGTCCTATTCCGTAAAAAGAAAGCATGGCAAATATTTGCCATGTTTTTTTTGCTTGTTATAATATAGATAATGAAAGAAGGAAAAGATATGATGTTTAAACTTTGCTATATTATAACAGAAGTACTTTTATATTTTGTTACATTAGATTGGATTACGTTGGGGAGAATAAAGAGAAAAAGAGGGGTAAGTTTGACATGTGGTGCAATACTTGTAGCTATGGAAATGATACTGATAAAAAATATCGGAGAAGAGGATGCAGTTGGAAAGACAATTTTTGTTATGCTATGTCTTGTGTGGATGTTTATCTATTTATGCGTTACAGATCATAGTCAGGGTTTACTTTATAAATTTTCTATGACTATAGCTACCGTTGTAATAGATACAATTTACGCAGTACTTTTGACACTGCCAAGTTCATATTTATGTCTATGGATAGCGGGAAACAGAAATATGAAAGTGGTGAGAATATTTTTTATGGTGGTATACATAATAACAAGTGTTCTTATCGAACATCATGGACAAAAGTTGCCATTGTATAAAGTATTTGACAATAGAGGAATTCGATTTATCACTACAGCTGTAGGAATATGCATCATTGTTTTGCAACAGATCGGATTTCATTTAGCGCAAAGTCAGTATAGGAATTTGAGTATTTTAATCGCAAACTTTCTTATTTTTACAATCATCATTGGCATCCTCTGGCTTCTGGATCATTACCGTCTTGCCGCAGGCAAACTGAAAGTAGAGCAGGATAACCGAAGAATGAACACCAGCCTGCATAAAACAAAGGAACTGATGCCGCTTTTGATCTCAGTGGTCAACGAAAACGAAGGGCTTTTGGATCCACAGCTGGTGGAAGAGTTCAATCAGATTTATTCCGAGCAGATGATTGCGGGAAGAAAGGACAGTATGAATTACAAATTATTGGGAACAACGGGAATAAAATTGCTGGATGCCCAGTTACAGCATTATATTCTGGAATGTAACAAAAAGGGAATCGTGATGGATGTGTTTGCTTCGGAACCGATTGCAAAGCAGATCCATGAAATGGGGATCGCACAGCTCATGGTGCATAATGTGGTGGGAGATCTGCTGCGAAACGCGATCCGTGCGATCACGCGTGACGGGAGAACAGACGGAAAGATACTGGTCATTGTAGGAAAAAAGAATGAGACCGTCGAGATCGATATTTTTGATAACGGGGCGAATCTGCCGCTTGAAGTGCTTGAGCGTTTTGGAACGCGGGGCGTGACCACAGGCGGCACCGGAAACGGACTGGCGGATCTGGTGGAGATGCTGGCCGCGGAAAATATTTCGCTTGTGATCCGTGAAAATGCAGGAGAGAACAGCACCTACACCAAGGGCTTTCTGCTCGTCTTTGACGGAAAAAACAGGAGGGAGCTCATCACCTGGCGCACGGATGAACCGGCACTCAGACAGAATGATTACTGGGATATCAAAGAGCTCACAGAATAGTTGAGAAAAAAACGCTGATAATATAAAAGAAAAGAGTTGACTATTCCCAAATAATTAGTTACTATAAATTTGAGTTAAACAAGACTAACTCAAAGGAGGTAGCATGAGCCAGGAGGTATTTGAACTTGTTCAGGGAATGGACTTAAAGAGTATCGAGACACAGATCGCCCTTCAGTGTGCACCGTTGATCAGCGGGTTAAAAGTATCCAATCTTTTGATCATTTCCGCTGAAGATGAAGCACTGGTACGGGTCATCCTGCGAAGATCCGGAATTTCTTTCTTTCGGCTGCTTCGAACCGGAGAGAAGGTGACTTTCCTTTTGTTCCGCAAAAACCCGTTAGAGGCATATTTAAAACAGCAGGAAGTTGAGACCATGCTTGCAGAAGCGGGATATGCAGAGCTTTCACTGGGTAATATTTTAAGCACGTTTCAGAAACGTTATGCGCATTATATGAGCGCAGGCGGCCGTTTCCCACATGAGATGGGGCTTTTGCTGGGTTATCCGGCTGAGGATGTGAAAGGCTTCGTGGAAAATGAGGGAAAGAATTTTCTGTATTCCGGTTACTGGAAGGTATATGCGGATGTGGAAGAAAAAAGAAGGCTGTTCCAAAAGTTCGAGAATGCCAAGGAGACTGTGATTCAGCTGCTTTCCTATGGGGTGGGCATTCAGGATATTCTGGATATTTATAAGGACGAAAATGAGCCGAAACAGGCAGCAGTTTAGGAGGAAAAAAGAATGAGTAAAATCAGCGTAGTTTATTGGTCACAGACAGGAAATACACAGGCGATGGCAGAAGCGATCGGAAACGGGATCAAGGCAGCCGGAAAAGAAGCGGAAGTCGTTGATGTTTCCAGCGTTTCTCTGGACGATCTGAAAAAAGAAACCGTATTCGCTTTGGGATGCCCGGCTATGGGTGCGGAAGTCTTGGAAGAGACAGAGATGGATCCGTTCGTTTCTGAAGTAGAAGGATTTGCGGCAGGAAAGACGATCGCATTGTTCGGTTCTTACGGATGGGGAGACGGACAGTGGATGAGAGACTGGGTTGACCGCATGAACGCAGCAGGCGCAAAGGTTGTAAACGGAGAAGGCCTGATCTGCCAGGAAACACCGGATGACGGTGCGATCGCAGAGTGCGAGAGCCTTGGAAAACAGCTTGCAGCAGTTTAATAAGAACTGACAGACCGTGCATTTCGCATGAAATAAATCATATCACAGCAGGAAACCGCTTTTGTGGATCATAACGATCGCAAAGGCGGTTTTTTTGTAGTAAACCGGGAAAAAATATGTTAGAATAAAGGTTATATCTGGAGGATGAAACCGGAAACGGAGGAAAGAAATGCAAACGATCGGAACGCATATGTCAATCGCGAAAGGGCTGGATAAGGCAGCAGAAAACGCGGCGGGAATGGGAGCGGATACCATGCAGATATTCAGCCGCAATCCGAGGGGATCGAGTTATAAAGATTATACGAAAGAGGAGATTTTGCGTTTTCAGAAAATCCGTGAGGAAAACGGCATGAAAACGGTTCTTGCGCATGCGCCGTATACCATGAATCTGGCGAGTGCGAAAGAAGAAGTCTATGAATTTGCCAACACGGTGATCCGTGAGGACGTGGCGCGTATGGATGCGCTCGGGATTGAAAATATCGTGTTCCATCCGGGCAGTCATACCGGAATCGGCGTTCAGGCAGGGATCAAAAATATCATTGCTGGTCTGGATCAGGTACTCACCGGAGAGGAGCATATCATGGTGCTCCTTGAGACGATGTCGGGAAAAGGAACGGAGATCGGTTCTTGTTTTGAGGAATTAAAAGAGATCCGCGAGGGATGTGCGCATCCGGAGAAGATCGGAATCTGTCTGGATACCTGCCATGTATTTGCGGCTGGATACGACATTGTGGAGCATTTGGATGAGGTGCTTTCGGAGTTTGACCGGGTGCTCGGGCTTTCGCTCCTTCGTGCAGTGCATCTGAATGACAGCATGATGCCGTTTGGCTCAAACAAAGACCGTCATGCGGCACTCGGTGCGGGTGAGATCGGATTTCCTGCGCTGCTTCGGGTATTGGAGCATCCGGCATTAAAGGGGCTTCCGTTTTATTTAGAGACGCCGTTTGATGACGCGGGACATGCCGCGGAGATCCGCATGCTGCGGGAAAAATTAGCGGAGCATGCAGGCGCGTGACTTTTGCAGAATAGAAAAAGAAATAAAGAAGGTTTGGAACAATGAACAAAAAAGAAGTCTTGGAGATCAGAAAACAGTTTACACCGGATAACTGCGCGATCACGCGCATCTGTGGCTGTTATGTGGATCATGAGAAAAATATCATACTTGAATCAAAGGACGCGTTTTTGTCGCTTCCGGAGGAGGAAGAATTCAAATATTTTGAGATCTTCCGCCACACACTTTCCGGAACACTCGGCAAAAATCTGGTGGGCATGGAGTTCCCGCTCGAGCAGGAAGAAGCGGGTGGAACACAGGAATTCCTTTTAAAGCTGCGGGATACCAGGCTGGAAGATGATGCGCTGGTGCAGGAGTTTTATGAAAAGATCATCGAAAATTATGACTACGGAGAAAATTATTACATTATCTTAATTCATTCCGTTTATGATATTCCGGGGAAATCAACCGCCGGTGATGAGATGTTTGACGCATCGGACGAAGTGTATGCGCATATCATGTGCAGTATCTGTCCGGTCAAGATGTCGAAGGCAGGGCTTTCCTATAATGCGGTTACAAACAGTATTGCGGACCGGGTGCGTGACTGGGTGGTGGAACAGCCGGTCAACGGATTCCTTTTCCCGGCGTTTAATGACCGATCTTCCGACATACACAGTGTGCTTACATATGCAAAGAACCCGGAGATCGAGCAGCCTGGTCTGATCGAGACGGTACTCGGCAGCGTGATGCCGCTCACTCCGGCGACACAGAAAGAAACATTCCAGAGCATCCTGTCGGAGACGCTGGAGGAGGATGGCGACTACGAGGTCGTAAAGAGCATCCACGAAAATTTAAGCGAGATGATCGAGGAAAACAAAGACAATCCGGAACCGCTCACCCTTTCTAAGACGGAAGTGAAAAAACTGCTGGAAAACAGCGGAGTCCCGGAGAAAAATATGGAGACATTTGAGCAGGTATTTGCCGAGAAAGCGGGAGATAAGACGGAGCTGCTCGCGACGAATATTACAAATACCAAGCGTTTTGACATTGAGACACCGGACATTGTGATCAAAGTCAATCCGGAGCGCACGGATCTGATCGAAACCAAACTGATCGATGGCAGACAGTGTCTGGTCATTGCGGTGGATGATCATGTGGAGGTCAACGGGATCAGTGTGCGCACCGTTCCGAAACGGACGATCACCGATCAGAATATGGATGAGGAAGAAGAGTTGTTGTAATGTGGAAACTTTATGATCGAACGATAGTAAAGAAGGAGAACCTGCTGTTCTCCAATCATGATCTTTTTGTTTTGCTGTTACCGATTGTTCTGGAGCAGCTTTTAAATTCCTTTATGGGTATGGCGGATACCATGATGGTGAGCAACGTGGGAAGCGCGGCGATTTCAGCCATCTCACTGGTGGATTCCATCAACAACCTGGTGATACAGATCTTTGCGGCACTGACCACAGGAGCGGCGATCATCTGCTCCCAGTATATCGGAAGAGAAGACCTAAAAGGGGCAAACCGCGCGGCGAAGCAGGTGTTTCTTGCGGTATTCGCGATCTCGGTCGGTGTGATGATCCCGTGTCTGATCTTCCGCAAACCATTGCTTTCCTTTATTTTTGGAAAAGTGACGGCGGAGGTTATGGCAGATTCACAGATCTATTTTCTGATCACAGTGATATCGTATCCGTTTCTGGCGCTGTTTGATGTGGGATCGGCATTTTTCCGGGCGGGCGGAAATTCCAGATTCCCGATGACGGTGTCTGTAATCTCAAATGTGTTAAATATTGCGGGAAACGCGATCCTGATCTTTGGATTCCACGCCGGTGTAGCGGGAGCAGCGATCTCTACGCTCTTATCCCGTGTGTTCAGCATGTGCGTGGTATTTTACGCGCTGCGAAGGGACAGACAGCAGATCGTGCTGCGGAATTATTTTACGATCCGCCCGGATATGCCGCTGATCAAGAAGATCCTCGCGATCGGTGTTCCGTCCGGCATTGAAAATGGAATGTTCCAGTTCGGTAAGCTGGCGATCCAGTCAACGGTTTCCGCGATGGGAACCGTTGCGATCGCGGCACAGGCGATGACCAATATTTTGGAGATGTTAAACGGGATCGCCGGGATCGGAATCGGGATCGGGCTTATGACGGTCGTCGGACAGTGTATCGGCGCAGGAAGAAAAGAAGAAGCAAAGTATTACATTGTAAAGCTTACGGCGATCGCGGAGGTGGCGATCATCATTTCCTGCCTGTTTGTACTTGCGATCACCAAGCCGGTCGTATGGATTGCGCATATGGAAACTGCGAGCGCGGATATGTGTTTTCGCATGGTGGTCGCGATCACGATCGTAAAACCGATCGTCTGGGTGCTTTCGTTTATCCCGGCATATGGTATGCGCGCGGCGGGCGATGTGAAGTTTTCCATGATCCTTTCGATGCTCACCATGTGGTGCATGCGTGTGGCGCTCTGTATTTATCTGAGCCGTGTCTGGGGATTTGGTCCGATGGCAGTCTGGATCGGTATGTTTGCGGACTGGACACTGCGCGGAATTATTTTTACAGGCAGGTTCTTAAGCGGTAAATGGCTTCAGAAAAAAGTAATTTAAAATGTTTACATTGTTGTTTCATCATGGTAGTATGGTAAAGTGATAATTTCGAAAAATACATAAATCGCGGAGGATACTACTATGAAAAAAAGAATGAGATTTCTGGCACTTTTTCTGGCATTGACCTGTGTAGCGGCAGTCGGATGCGGAAGCAGTAAAACAGCCACAGCAGACGGTAAGACAGCGGATGGCAGTGCGGCAGATGCCGGTGTAGATACAGAGGGAACGGAAGCAGGAGATGCTTCGGACGAAGCAGACCGTACACAGCTGATCGTTGGATTTGATGCGGAGTATCCGCCTTACGGATATATGGATGACAATGGAGAATATGTCGGATTTGATCTGGATCTGGCAAAAGAAGTGTGCAACAGAAACGGATGGGAACTGGTAAAACAGCCGATCGACTGGGATTCCAAGGACATGGAATTGAATTCCGGTTCGATCGACTGCATCTGGAACGGATTTACGATGACCGGACGTGAGGATGCCTACACCTGGAGTAAACCGTATGTAGACAACAGTATTGTGATCGTGGTAAGTGCGGATTCTGATATTTCTTCCCTTTCGGATCTTGCGGGAAAAGTGGTCGTAACCCAGGCGGATTCTTCCGCACTTGCGGCGCTTACCGATGACAGCGAGGACAATGCGGACAATCTTGCACTCACCGCTTCTTTTGCGGATTTACAGCAGGTGGCAGATTATAATACGGCATTTATGAATCTGGAATCCGGCGCGGTGGATGCGATCGCAGTTGATATTGGAGTTGCGAAATATCAGGTAAGCTCCCGCGGGGACGCGTTTAAGATGTTAGATGAGCAGGTGAGCAGCGAACAGTACGCAGTCGGATTCAAAAAAGGAAATACCGCGCTGTGTGACAAGGTGCAGGCTACTCTGGATGAAATGCAGGCAGACGGAACGATAGACAAGATCGCGGCAAATTATGCGGACTACAATGTACCGGATATGCTCTGCCTCGGAAAATAAGGAAGATCCGAAAGGAGAAATGTTATGTCAACCATGAGTATGATTGGACAACTTGCCTCCGGCATGCTTGCGACCTGTGAGATCTTTGTGCTGACGCTGGTATTTTCCCTGCCGCTCGGACTGCTTGTGGCATTTGGGCGGATGTCCAAAATAAAGCCGGTGCAGCTTATCACCAAGATCTATATTTCCATCATGCGCGGGACGCCGCTGATGTTACAGCTTCTGGTGGTTTATTTCGGACCGTATTATCTGTTTGGAATGCGGCTGTCCACAAGCTACCGCTTTACAGCAACGATCATCGGGTTTGCGGTCAATTACGCGGCGTATTTCGCGGAGATCTACCGATCGGGGATCCAGTCGATCCCGGAAGGTCAGCGGGAAGCGGCGAAGGTGCTTGGATACACGAAAAACCAGACGTTTTTTAAGATCATATTTCCGCAGATGGTAAAACGGGTGCTTCCGTCGGTCACAAATGAAGTGATCACGTTGGTAAAGGACACCTCACTTGCGTTTGTGCTTGCTTACGCGGAGATGTTCACGATCGCGAAACAGATCGCGGCGGCCCAGACGACCATGATGCCGTTATTTGTGGCAGGTCTGTTTTATTATATCTTTAACCTGATCGTGGCAGTCGGGATGGAATATCTTGAAAAGCGGATGAGCTATTATCAGTAGAGGAGCGGCATATGAATTTATTGGAGATCAGTCATTTAAAAAAGAGTTTTGAAAATCTGGATGTGCTGCATGACATTTCTCTTTCGGTCAAAGAGGGGGAAGTTGTGGCGATCATCGGCCCGTCCGGCTCCGGAAAGTCTACGCTGCTTCGCTGCGCGACGATGCTCGAGCGTATGGACGAAGGGGAGCTTACTTATCTCGGAAAGTGCGCGGCGACAAGTAAGGCGGGAGGACATGCAGTCTATGCATCTCCGAAGGAATTAAAGGAGATCCAGGGATATTTTGGTCTGGTATTTCAGAATTTTAACCTGTTTCCGCATTATTCCGTGTTAAAAAACATTATCGATGCGCCGGTTCATGTACAGAAACGGGACAAGGAAGAAGCCATAAAGGAAGCGCGTATCCTGTTAAAGAAGATGGGGCTCGAGGATAAGGAAAACTATTATCCGTGTCAGCTTTCCGGTGGGCAGAAGCAGCGAGTGGCGATCGCGAGAGCGCTTGCCCTGCATCCGTCGGTACTGTTTTTTGACGAGCCGACTTCAGCGCTTGACCCGGAGCTGACCGGTGAAATTTTAAAGGTCATAAGACAGCTTGCGGAAGAGAATATGACGATGGTCATCGTCACACATGAGATGGCATTTGCGCGTGATGTCGCGGATCGTGTGATCTTTATGGATGGCGGCTATATCATCGAGGAGGGCGATCCGAGAGAAGTGATCGAGCACCCGAAGGAAGAACGGACCAGACAGTTTCTGGCGCGGTTTTCCAGTTGATGAAAAAGAGCTGGTCACAAAATGAGTCGAAAAAAATCCGACTGTTTTGTGTACCGGCTCTTTTTGTACTACGAGCAACGAGGAAAATGAATGCCATGCTTGCATGGGCATTCATTTGACGACTGCTGATCAGAGCGGAATACGCATAGCGTATTTCGTCTCTGTAATTGCATTTTAGGACTTTGCAAACGGACAAAATTTCGGTATAGTAGTAGGAAGAATGAAAAATGAGAAAAAGGCAGGAAGATAGATGAAAAAAGGACAGATCATAACCGGAACCATAGAAAAGGTGGCGTTCCCGAATAAGGGGATGTTTACAACAGAAGAAGGAAGAACAGTGATCGTAAAAAATACGATTCCGGGGCAGACGGTATCTGTCTGTATCCAGAAGGTACGAAAAGGCAAGGCAGAAGGACGGCTTCTTGAGGTGGTAAAAAAGGCGGAGAATGAGTTGACGGAAACGGTATGTCCGCATTTTGGCGCCTGTGGTGGATGTATCTTTTTGAATTTGAGCTACGAAGACCAGATTGCGTTAAAGGAGAGCCAGATCCGGGAACTTCTCGCGGAAGTGGCAGGACAGACCTGTGTGTTTGACGAGGTGTTTGAGGGTGTGAAGTCAAGCCCGCGTCCGTTTGCGTACCGTAATAAGATGGAGTTTTCCTTCGGAGATTCCTGCAAGGACGGCCCGCTTTCTCTCGGTATGCATAAGCGCGGCAGCTTTTATGATATCGTGACCGTGGATTCCTGTAAGATCGTAGATGAGGATTACAATAAAATACTGCGTGGGGTGCTGGATTTCTTTCAGGAAAAAGAGGCGTCCTTTTATCACAGACTGCGTCATGAGGGTTATCTGCGCCATCTTTTGGTGCGAAAAGCGGTAAAGACAGAAGAGATTCTGATCGACCTTGTCACAACAACGCAGGAGATCCGAAAAGATGGAGCACCGTGCGAGGAAGCGGCTCTGTTAAACGCGTTCACCGAAATGTTGAAAAATCTTCCGCTGGATGGAAAGATCGTGGGTATCCTGCATACCAAAAACGACAGTGTGGCGGACGTGGTCGCAAATGAGGGTACGGATATTTTGTATGGACAGGACTATTTTTATGAGGAACTGCTTGGACTGAAATTTAAGATCTCTCCGTTTTCGTTTTTCCAGACAAATTCTCTCGGCGCGGAAGTGCTTTATGAAACGGCAAGGGAATTTATCCGGGATGCGTTTCAGAAGGAAAATGGTCTGGACGGTCTGAAAAATAAAGTAATCTATGATCTTTACAGCGGAACGGGAACTATAGCCCAGATGCTTGCGCCGGTTGCGGAGAAGGTGATCGGAGTGGAGATCGTTTCCGAGGCAGTGGAAGCTGCAAAGGAAAATGCAGGATTGAACGGACTGGATAACTGTGAGTTTATCGCGGGAGATGTCTTAAAGGTGTTGGACGGGATCGAAGAAAAACCGGATTTTATCGTGCTCGATCCGCCGCGTGACGGCATTCATCCAAAAGCCCTGGAAAAGATTATTTCCTACGGTGTGGATCGGATGATCTATATTTCCTGCAAACCGACCAGCCTCGCCAGAGATCTGGAAGTGCTGCAGGCGCGCGGATATGCGGTGAAGCGGATGTGCTGCGTAGACATGTTCCCATTTACCGGGAATATAGAGACGGTTGTCTTGCTTTCCAAGGGTGAGGTCGACTCGAA
>ULTX01062816.1_pt1 | contig 29218 bp, 21 predicted proteins | sample 1958041 | NCBI WGS metagenome assembly ULTX01 (sample SAMEA4835747, study PRJEB28245) | human gut metagenome | biome: gut microbiome; material: fecal sample | place: Denmark | collected 2008
AGAAGAACTCATAATACGTATAAATAAAGATTATCTATCCATCGGCGATATAATGAACCTGTTTGGATTAAAGAACAGAACCAGATTTAGAAAGGAATACATTACCCCAGCCCTAGCCGAAGGAGCCTTGGAGATGAAATATCCAAACACCCCAAGACATCCACGCCAGCAATATCGGATGACAGAACAGGCAAAGACTTGGAAAGAATGGTATGAGAAAAAGAATAAATAACATCATAATAAAAATAGAAAACAAAAACAAGTAATGAAGAAAAAAGCAACGGTCCTTATCGCCTCTATCTTGGCGTTCTGCGGAATCAACACCGCACACGCTGACGAGGGAATGTGGACGATTTACAACTTGCCAAACGCTGTGTATGAGATGATGCAGCGCGAAGGCTTCAGTATGACTTACGACCAGCTCTACAACGGCGAGAACGCCTTGAAGAACGCTGTGGTTAACTTCTCTGGCTATTGCTCAGGCGTAGTCGTTTCTCCAGACGGTCTGGTATTTACCAACCACCATTGCGGTTTCGAGGCTATCAGAAGCCACTCTACCGTAGAGCACGACTATATGCTCAACGGTTTCTTTGCTAAATCTTACGCAGAGGAATTGCCTAACGAGAATATGTTCGTCAGCTTTATGGTTGAACAGAAGGATGTAACCGATAAGGTGATGAGCCTCGGATACGAGAAACTCGACAACAAGAAGCGCGATGAACTCATCGATTCTCTGGAGAACGAGATGACTAAAGAGGCGAAGAAGAACGATTCTACCCTTCATATCACCGTTCAGCCTTTCTACGAGGGCAACAAGTGGTACGCTACTACTTACCGCGACTTCACCGACCTGCGTCTGGTTTTCACCGTGCCAAAGTCTATGGGTAAATTTGGTGGCGATACAGACAACTGGATGTGGCCTCGCCAGACCTGCGACTTCTCTGTATTCCGCATCTATGCCGACCCTAAGACCAATGGTCCTGCTGCCTACAGCAAGGACAATGTGCCTTATCATCCAAAGCGTTGGGCACAGGTTTCTCTCCAGGGTTACAAGGATGGCGACTATGCGATGACCATGGGTTACCCAGGCAGCACAGAGCGTTATCTTTCAAGCTACGGAATCCAGACCATGCGCGATGCTGAGAATGCTCCTCGTGCCCAGGTTCGTGGCGTAAAGCAGGAGGTGATGCAGAAGCACATGCGTGCCGACGAGGCTGTCCGCATCAAGTATGACAGCAAGTACGCCCAGAGCTCCAACTATTGGAAGAATGCCATCGGTATGAACAAGTGTATCGATTCTATCGGCATCGTTAATCTGAAGCGTGAGTACGAAACCCGTCTCCGTGCTTGGCAGGATACAGCCAAGGCAGCCAACGACCTCGCCCACAAGGTAGATTTCGACAAGCTCGCCAAGCTTTACAAGGAGAGCGCAGACGTGAAGTATGCCTGGACCAACTTTGCTGAATCTTTCACCAGAAGAAGCAATATCGAGTTCTCTACCCGTGCCATCAAGCTCCAGACCAACATAGAGGTAAAGGGTCCTGAGAAGAACAAGAAGAAGCAGTATCATGAGTTTGAAGATAACTCTGCAGAATGGGATATGGCGCTCGATAAGGAGGTGCTCGCTACCCTCTTGAAGAATTACAAGGAGCACGTAGACAGCAAGTGGTTGCCTAAGTTCTACAAGACCATCGACGCTGAGTTTGGCGGCAACTACGCCAAGTATGTGGATTATCTCTGGGAGAAGTCGCTCATCATGAAGAAGGGTGCTAAGCTCTACTTCAACAAGAAGGGATATGAGAAGGATCCAGGCGTCATCTTCGGTATGGATCTGAACGATGTATATGGTGATTTCGCTGCTCAGATGGGCAGCATCAACGATAGCATCGCCGAGCAGGAGAAGTATCTCTGTGCTGCCAAGCTCCGTATGGAGGAAGACATGCCTCACTACAGCGACGCCAACTTCACCATGCGATTGAGCTATGGTCAGGTAGGCGGTTTCGACCTCGGTGGCAAGCCATCAGGCTATTATACCACAGCCGAGAGTATCGTTGAGAAGATGAAGCAGGGCGATAAGTTCATCGATTACTACGCTGAGCCTATCATGCACGAGCTCCTCTCTGAGAAGGATTTCGGCAAGTATCAGGATAAGACGACTGGCAAGATGCAGCTCTGCTTCCTCACCAACAACGATATTACCGGTGGTAATTCTGGTAGCCCTATGTTCAACGGCAAGGGTGAGTTGATTGGTCTTGCCTTCGATGGCAACTGGGACAGCCTCAGCTCTGACATCAACTTCGACAAGCGCCTGGCTCGTTGCATTGGTGTGGATATTCGCTACGTGCTCTACCTGATGGATAAGTGGGGACACGCAGACCGCCTCTTGAAGGAGATCAATGCGAAGTAAATCCTATCTCTGAATCAACAGAGATGATATAAAAAGAGCGGAAAATCAGTTGTTAACTGTTAACCTGTTAACTCCTGGCTTTCCGCTCTTATTCTTTCTTATAGGTTCGCAACTAATATTGCGAGATATTATTCAGCTCCTTCAATGAAACCTGACGAGGCTTCTCGACAAGTTTCTTCTTCAATTCATCCACCGTTATTTCTGCAGATGGATTGAAACCGGCAGAGCGCATATAGTTCAGTACACTCTGATAGAAAGCCTTGCCTTCCGGGTATTTGGCAGCCTTCTCTAAATCGCTCATGCAGACGAGGAGCTTTCCGGCTTCCACCTTCCATTCCATCACCAAACCCAACTTATGATTCCGCTCTATATTATCTATCACCTGAACAATCGGGCGATAATCCTTGGCGAAGTTGTCAAGCACCAGCGGATGCGATTCCTTGATAACCGGGAACCATTGCCAGTTGGTGTGCATTTCCGTAGGGAATCCCTTGAATATCGGATGTTCCGGATTCGTCAGAATGCCCAGGGTTCCTGGAGAAGCCTTCTTCTTGTTGTTCTCGCAGATGGTCTTGAACATGCGATAATTCCAGTAATCGGTCTGGAAGAGTCCGCCAACAGTATAAGGAGTAGCGTTATCTGACTGCAAAGCCGAATTATCGGCCTGCAAAGCCTTATCATCGGCAGCTACAAAATGACTGGAAGCCGTAGGCATCCAAAGCACCTTTCCGCCCTTTTCCAAGACTTTCACCACTTCCTCATTCAAATCCTTGGCTATGATAACGCCCTTCTTTTCCAAAGCCTTCTTCGGATAAATCCAAAATTCGTAGGAGTTTCTCGCCTCTGTTCCTTCAATGTTTAATGTAAGAAGCAGCTTGGTAGGTTTCTGCACGTGGAAAACACCATTCAGTTCACCCACATCCACCAAACCTTCATCGTATGAAAAGATGTTCAATACTCCCTCATCCTCAGCCATCAAGTCGCTCACATTCTTTCTCACTTCACCATCCTTGGTGCTGAAAGTTCCATCATCCATACAGAACAATCCGTTCTCGGCAGCCAGATGCCATTTCAGTTTCTTGCCCTTCAGCGAAGAACCGCCATAATTGGCTACCTTTACCTTAGCCTGAATCTTCTCGCCATCCTCGAAGCAGAACTTCTTCATTTCCAGCAGAGGAACCACTGGCGAACACCACTGGCGCCATTCCTCGGGCGTAGTGATTCCCTTACTCTCCATAAACGCATCCAGGATACCTACGAAAGCACTTCCCTGACCGGGATAATCCTGAATATCGAGCAATTGGAAGCCCGCCATATTCCGGGTTCTCAAATCCATCTCTATATCGGCTTTATAGAGTTTCACGCTCCATAAGCCCGAAGTCTTGTGGAAATCATCTGCCTGCGAGAGCATTCCGGCAGCAGCCAGCCTGCGGCGGAATACTTCAAAGTTATAAGGATGAAGCACTCCGGTGTATTTCTTTATTTCCCGATAGTCAGGATAGGTCTGAAACTGGCCTGTTTCGTGAGAGATGATTGGGATTCCTACCTTATCGCAAGCCTCATCAAAATTCATCGTTGAATTAGGATGGAAATGATTGATCATTCCTCCATCGTAGGCGTCGGCAAACGAGAAGGAACCACGGGTATGAGTATTGTATTTGCCCCATTTCTCGCCTCCGATGCGGCAAGTGGTGAAGTAATCCATTCCTTCTTTTATTCCCTGATAACCGAGATAGTAATTGCTTCCGAAGGTATAGTATTTATCTGGCGCAATCTTGCGGAAATCATCCACAAACTCCTTCATCTTGTCGATATCGCCCCAGAGTTCATTACCCAACGCCATCATTCTGAAAGATGGATGATGACCATATTCTCTGAGGATGTTCTCGCCTTCCTGATGCAGGAACGCCATCAACCTTTCATCCTTCTTATCAAAAGAGCCCCAGAAAGGAAGTTCCGGCTGGAGATAGATTCCCAGACTGTCCGCTGCCACAAAAGCCGCCTCCGGTGGACACCAGGAATGAAAGCGCACATGGTTGATTCCATACTTCTTGCAGGTTCCGAGATACTTCATCCAGCCTTCCACGCCCATTTCCACATGTCCCGTCAGCGGCCATACAGCCGCATCGTGCTTGCCACGGAGGAATATCCTATGGCCATTGGAGTAAAAGTGAGCGCCCTTGATATGAAAATCCTTGGCGAAATCAGGCATCTGAAGGGCGGAAGGAGAAGCTACAGAACGGCTAGGGATTGCTCCAGTTAGAGTTTCTGCAGATTTACTCTCTACAGAGCTGGCTAGCTGAAGTTCTATCCTTCCGATAATTCCATTCCAGTTGGTCTGCGTATCTTCCGTATAAGCATGGCTGGAGCCGTAAACCTGATCAGGCACACCTCTTCCATTATCCACCACGATTTCCAGGAGATGCTTGCCCGGCTTCACCTTCTTTGGAAGAAGATAGCGCTGGGGAGTAGAGATGAAGTTGCAGGAATCCACCAGTTCTCCATCCACATACACCCATGTCGGTCGGGTACGCTCCAGGAAGAGTTCTACCGGCTTCTTCTTCCAGTCCTTCGGGATATTGATGGTTCTGGAATATCTTGCAGCTCCTTTATAGGCATAGAGTCTCGTAAGATGCGTTGTTTCCATCGTATCTTTCGGAGCGAATCCCAGATGGTTCGTATCGATGGTACCGGGAAGAATGGCACGCTTCACCTCACCCTGCGAGGCACGCTTACTCTTGGCAAAAGCACTACCGCTCTTTCCCAACTCTACATTCCATTCACCAGCGAGCGAAATGCTCTGTGCTTGCAAGCCCAGACTTACCAGTCCCAGACAAGCGATAAGAATAGTTTTCTTCATTAACTTATTACAGAATATCTTTTAGGGTTAAAATTGCGTATAAAGATACAATAAATTTGATGTTTACGGCTGCAAATATACAAAAATTGCGGTAAAAACACCGCAATTTACCTAAGAAATTGCTGTATTTTTACCGCAAAATATGGACATTGCATCAAAACATCCTTTTGATGCAGGCTTTCATCTTATTATAAATCGCTGCCTAAACTACTTCTTTTTAGGTCTGCGACGAGCCCAACCTTCTTCCTCGAAGTTTGGCTCCTCACCCTTGAACTTCACGTTGTCGTTGTTCTGGAAGAACTGGCGCCAATCGCCTGTATCCTCCTGAGAGCGAGACTTTCTGCCACCACGAGATTCACCACGGCTTCCACGTCCTCCCTTTCCACGAGAATCACGAGAGTCTCTTGCATCATCAGAAGAACCTCTGCGACCACGACCTTCCGAGCTGCGTCCGCCTCTTTCTGAAGAACGACCGCCTCTGCCCTCAGAACTGCGACCGCCGCGGGCTGCTCTGCCATGACCTTCCTCATCAGCATCGTTACATCTTACGGTTCTGCCCTTGTACTCAGTACCATTCAAAGCCTTCATCACGCGCTTCGCATCCTCCTCAGGCACCTCAATGTAGGCAAACTTACTCAGCAGGTTGATGTGACCTACCTCCTGACGACCCTTCACGTGCTTGTTCAGATACTGCATGATTTCGCCCGGATAGAAACCATCTGCCTTACCCAGGTTGATGAACAGTCTCTTGAAACCAGCCTCAGTCTCATGCTTTCTGCGACCATTGGAAACCTTGCCACGGCCTTCGCCACGGCTTCCACGGCCTTCGCCGCCACGGGAACCCTTGCCGGTTTCTGGCTTGATAATCTCAGGAGCATTCTTATAGTAATCGAGGAACTTACCGAAGGTGATGGTTACCATCTTCTTGATGATGTCCTCCTTGTCGATGTACTCAAACTGGCGGTTGATTTCAGCCATGTATGGTTCAATCTGATCCTCATCCACATCGGTCTTCATGATGTCGTCCATCGTCTTGAAGAGCTGCTTCTTGCAGATTTCCTCTGGGGTAGGCAATACGCCGTCCACGAACTCCTTGCCAATCTGCTTCTCAATCTGGCGAACCTTGAACTTCTCTCTGGTATGGATGATAGAGATGGATGTTCCCTTCTTTCCGGCACGACCGGTACGGCCGCTTCGGTGGGTGTAACTTGCCACATCATCAGGCAAACCATAGTTGATAACGTGAGTCAGATCATCTACGTCCAAACCACGGGCAGCCACATCGGTAGCCACCAGGAACTGAACGGTATGGTTGCGGAACTTCTGCATGGTGAGGTCACGCTGCTGCTGACTCAAGTCGCCGTGCAGCGCCTCTGCATTATAACCATCCTTAATCAGCTTATCTGCAATATCCTGAGTCTCCAGCTTGGTGCGGCAGAAGATAATTGCAAAGATGCGTGGATAGAAATCCACCACGCGCTTCAGGGCGAGATACTTGTCCTTGGCATTTACCAGATAGTAGATATGGTTTACATGCTCAGCACCCTCGTTGCGCGAACCCACTACGATTTCCTTGTGGTCGTGCAGGTAGTTGAGGGCAATCTTCTCGATGTCCTTGCTCATGGTAGCCGAGAAGAGCAGAGTGTTTCTATCTTCCGGAACGTTCTCAAAGATGGCATTGATGCTCTCTGAGAAGCCCATGTTCAGCATCTCGTCAGCCTCATCAAGCACCACGTTGTTCACGTGCTCCAACTGAGCCACGCCACGATTAATCAAATCGAGCAGACGGCCAGGGGTAGCCACGATAATCTGCACACCATGCTTCAGGGTGCGAATCTGGCTTCCGATGTCGGTACCGCCATAAACTGCAGCAATATGCAAACCGTCGATGTACTTGGCAAAGCTATTCAAATCGTCTGCTATCTGGAGGCAGAGTTCACGTGTAGGACTGAGGATGATAGCCTGTGTCTGCTTGCTGCTGGCATCAGTTTTCTGGATTACCGGAATACCGTAAGATGCAGTCTTACCCGTACCGGTCTGCGCCAACGCAATCACGTCGTTCTTATTACCAAGCAAATATGGGATAACTTCTTCCTGAACTGGCATTGGATTCTCAAATCCAAGCTCTTCAATAGCACGGCGAATCTCCTCGCTCACGCCTAATTCTTCAAATGTCTTCAAATCTTTTTAACCTTAATTCATTATAATCTAAATGGAAGGCCGAATTCACCCTCCCAGCCATGAATTAGGGTGCAAAATCCTTCCGAAACGCTTGCGGCAATCCCACGCATTTATTAAGATTGCCTAAATTCGGGTGCAAAGATACGAAAAAAATGTGAGTTTCTTGCAGATTTCTGCAATATTTTATTACCTTTGCATGAAAGTTACAACAAACAGATAACCAAGAAAACTTGAAATATATGAAAAAAGTTATTTTCACCCAAGAATGGATTGCTTTGCATCCATACGAAAAAGCAGACGAAACAGATCTGTATTATACAGAACTCGCCAACGAAATATACCACGCTCTTGACGAGGCGTGCTACACCCATAACTTCAAGAATATGGATGACGCCAAGCAGCTGGCACTCAGCATTGCCGGTTATTTCGAAGATGTGATTTCGGGCACAGGCATCTGGAAAACTTTCACGGAAGAATGCAAGCAGCGCTACGGCATCTACATTCCTTTCTATGAGAAAGAAAGCGAATTCATCAAGAGTACGCTCAACGAAGATGACCCGGCTTACGACCCTGAGGAAATCAACATCGCTGATGTCAAGTTCCTGCTCTGGCACCATTACCAGCAGAGCAGTTTCGTACAGGAAGCCGTTCCTTTCCTCTTCGGAACCCTGGAACTGGCTGCCAAACTTGCCTACAACATTCTCGACAGAGAGTATGAAACGGCTCCGGAAAACGAGCGTCTTCTGACTTATCTCAGCGAAATGCCTGAGATAGAGGGTAACGCTGAAACGACCGAAGAGGAAATCGAGAAGAACAAGGAGTTGGATGAGATTCACCGTCGCGACACCCTGGCGTGGTTCCATTATGGCTGCTATTTCAACGTAGGCAACCAGAAGCGCCTGCAGTTTACCCTCCAGCAGATGGCAAACTCGCCTCAGGGTCTCACCGAACCGCTCGCTTATTCTGTGCAGATGGAAATGACCATCGCCGGCAGAAACAATCTCCTGGCACTCACTTCTTACGAATGGCTCTGCAAGATTTGCAGGAACATGCCTACCCACAAGCTCTGGGAGGATGAGGAGTTCAGAAAGAAGGCTACTGAGCAATATGAAAAGGTGGATCATGAGAAGGCGATTCACGACTACAATCTGCTCAAGGCGAAGGGATACGAAGACAATTTCATCTTCCTGGAAGATGTGAAGACGCTGAAGGAATTTCTCAAGGAGATTGAATTCGAGTTGCCAAAGGACATCCGATTCCCTCAGAAATACAAGAAAGGCATCATCTTAAGCGGAAGTCCATACACAGGCATCAACATCAGTTTCGGTCTGGCTCATTGCATCGCATCGCCTGAGAACCCATACTATGTACAGGAGCGTGCAGAGACCGACAGCTTTGGCATTATTAGCGGCAATGGTCTCCCATTCCCTTACGAAATTGTCTGCAAACTGATAGAAAACAACCTGATTCCTGACGCAAACATCTTTACAAGCCAGTATGTAAAGGAAGAAGGCTTGAAGATTACGCAGGCAAACCTCCAGTTCCTTGCCGATTACTACTTGATGGGCAGAAAGGACAAAGACCTGTCGCCTAAGGAGTTGTGGTAAAGATGCGTTCAGCACACTCAAAAAGTTCACTACGCTAACCCCATTTTTTAAGGCGTTAGCGTAGTAGACTTTTACAGATTTATAGAAGAAAGAGCGGAAAATCAGCTGTTAACTCTGTTAACCCCAAGCTGTTCTTCCGCTCTTTTTTATTATAAATGTTGACAGACATTCTTTTGATGTCTTCAAACAATTATTAAAGAGCTATCAACTTGCAGCAATTATTAAATATACGTAATTTTCCATATAAATATGTAACAAAGTACAATCTCTTCATTATTTTTAGTAATTTCGCAGTTAGTAATTCTAAAATCACTAATTATGAAATTCGTAGATAGAATCAGGGAACAAGCTGTTTTACAGACAGCTTTGAAGTCTAAAGCGTCAAACTTCATCGTGATATACGGACGAAGGCGACTTGGAAAATCAACTCTCATCAGAAGAGTGTTGAAAGATGGAGACATTTACTTTGAAGCCAACCTAAGCGAGAAAACTACCCAGCTAAGTCTGTTGGCACGCACCATAGGCACGGAATATCCGGGCTTCGACAGCCCTGTGTATTCTTCTTGGGAAGACATCATCATGGCTTTCAACTACCGTTGCAAAGAAAACGCAACACTTGTCTTGGACGAGTTCCCATATCTAGTTCAGAAAGATTCTGCCTTACCTTCTACTCTACAACGAATCCTCGATAGGCGTATTACCGGAGTAAATGAATTGCACTGCAACATCATCATCTGCGGCTCTTCACAGAGAATGATGCACGGACTCTTACAAGGTTCAGAACCTCTTTATGGCAGAGCCGACCGTATTTTCATCCTGCGTCCTGTCAAGCTGCCTTGGTGGCAAGAAATCATCAACACCTCAGCCAAGGAACTTGTGGAAGAGTACTCTATATGGGGAGGTGTGCCCCAGTACTGGAGTCAACGAGAAAGATTCGGATCTTTGGATGAAGCCATTCAAGAACTGATATTAGACGAAATGGGAAATCTCTATGACGAGCCTGCACGTCTGTTTAGGGATGAGGTATCAGATATCGCACCCTATTCGTCAATCATGCTTGCGGTGGGTAGTGGAAAGCAGAAGTATTCCAGCATTTCTGATGCTCTTGGCAAGACTACGGCAGAGCTTGCCAAACCTATAAAAATTCTGACTGAAATGGCTTTCCTCAGAAAGGAAGTACCATTTGGCGAAAATCCGCAGAAGACAAAGAAGATTCTTTATCGGATAGATGACCCCTTCATGGCTTTCTACTACAGATTCATCGAACCAAACAAGTCTATGATTGCCTTGGGGCGTGGCAACATTGCAAAGAAATTCATCAATGACGGTTTCAACGGTCATGTTGCCGAAGTTTGGGAAAGACTGTGTCAGTTGGCTGTCAGCGGTAACAACATAGAAGGTCACACATGGGGTGAAGCCTCACGCTGGTGGGGCAAGGTTCCTATCTTTGAAGAAGGAAAGAGAACCCCTGTCGGTAACGAAGAACTTGAATTTGATGTTGTTGCAGAAGACCTCTTTGACAAGAACACAATACTTGTAGGAGAATGTAAATGGACAGCCCCTGATTATGCCGACCGGCTCTTGGAAAAGCTGAAGAGAAAGGTGGCTCTCGCCCCATTTTCCCAGGGAAAGAATGTAATATACCTCCTTTTCCTAAGAGAAAAGCCCCTACCTGGTCCTCAGCCTTGCAAGGTGATATTGCCAGATGAAGTGGCAAGTTTACTGCATCATTGATGCTTATCTAAACTATCGTTAGTTAAGGTTATGATTAAAACTTGCTTGCTGTGAATAAGAGAAGAAAAACTTCATAATGTAACAGCCGTTAAATTAATGTGCGTTAAATAAACAGTGCAAAGATACAATATTTTGTCGTCAAAATCCCCAAATCTCAAAAAAAACACACACTTTTGGGGGATTTAAAGACAAAAAGTTTAGATATAAGACAGATTAGAAACTAAAAAGGGCACGATTACTCGTGCCCAAAAGAATTCTTTACCTACTGATCTGATAAGAGGGAGTTAGCAGGCTTCACTCCCAATGATGATTGGTCTAATAATTCTTTCCTCTTCAAGAGTTCTAGAATGCTATTGAACAACAACTTTCTTCACACTACCATCGCTATACTTAACGATATTCAATCCCTTGGTTGGACCTACCAATCGCTGACCATTTACAGAATAGCGAGATACCTCTTTGGCGTCGGTAGAGGTTGTTGTCTTGTCGATGCCTGTTGCATCGAATTCTACTATGTTCTCAAAGTATCCAAAGTCAGAGAGCCAATAATCATCATAAGTTCCCTTAGGCACATAAACAGTACATTTCTTAGCATCACATTCTTTGAATGCATTACTACCTATTCCTGGTACTTTCTCTGCATATACATAAATAGAAGTTAATCCGCTACAGCCGTAGAATGCGTACTCGCCTATTGAGGTAATACCAGCCGGAAGGTTTATACTCGTTAATCCGCTACAGCCACGGAATGCGTAAGAGCCTATCTCGGTAATACCAGCAGAAAGGTTTAAACTCGTTAATCCGCTACAGCCGTAGAATGCGTACTGGCCTATTGAGGTAATACCAGCCGGAAGGTTTATACTCGTTAATCCGCTACAGCCACGGAATGCGTAAGAGCCTATCTCGGTAATACCAGCAGAAAGGTTTAAACTCGTTAATCCGCTACAGCCATAGAATGCGTAACCGCTTATCCTGGTAATACCAGCAGGAAGGTTTAAACTCGTTAATCCGCAACAGTCAGAGAATGCGCCCACGCCTATCTCGGTAATACCAGCAGGAAGGTTTAAACTCGTTAATCCGCTACAGCCGTAGAATGCGTACTGGCCTATTGAGGTAATACCAGCCGGAAGGTTTATACTCGTTAATCCGCTACAGCCATGGAATGCGTAAGAGCCTATCTCGGTAATACCAGCAGAAAGGTTTAAACTCGTTAATCCGCTACAGCCATAGAATGCCACATAGCCTATCTTGGTAATACCAGCAGGAAGGGTTAAACTCGTTAATCTGCTACAGCCAGAGAATGCGTAGCTGCCTATTTCATCATTATAAGTATAATAATAATCCCAATCAGGAGTTTGATAATAATAATCCCCACCTCTTACAATCTTCGCCTCAGACAAATCTAATACAGAGAGATTTCCATCTTCCGATAATCTCTTCCTGCCATCTCACGAATCATTCTCAAATCCGTACCATTTATCTCGCCAACAAGCTTCAGATTAGTAATATTATACTTTCTACTACTTCCAATCTTGTTAGGCAAAGTACCAGCCTTATCCAACTTGATTGTTATTTGTTTGGTAATCAAGCCATCATCTGCAGCTTGAATTGCTAAACAACCAAGCAACATAAATACCGCTGTTAAAAACAGCCCTTTAAAAGTAATTGTTCTCATATTCTTCTATTTTATTTGTTAATACATTAATTGTTCTACAGATATATTCTTATAACCAGTTTGCTGCAATAAAGTTTTTATTGCCTCTTCTGTTGTTTCAAAATCTAATTGTTTTCCAATCAGAATTCCTTCCAAAGACGACTTTGGGAAAAGAATGTCCAAATAATAAATCTGCTTGCCATTATTCTCACGGCATTTAACACCATTTGTATCCTCAGGATATGAATAAACGCCTCCTTCCTTTGAATATGAAGCATGCATTTTGCGCTCACGTATTCTTACATAGCGCATCTCTTCCTCTTTGCTCCATTCTTCACGTTTCACAAAAGGACAACAGGCAAACTCATCAACAAACTCTTCACTATTATTAGCCGTCCCATAGCCCTTCTTACGATATTCAAATGTAACCTCTGCTAGTTTTGCCATCTTATTTTGCTCTGTCGCATATCTAACAGATGCCAAATAGTCACCTTCTTTTACAAATTGTTCTTCAGTTGGTTGCATTATTTTTCTATTCATGACCAGGCACACCCCATTCCCATTTTTACCATATTTTTCCCATAAGTATTTAGTATCAGATGCTTCAGAGAAAGAAACAACATAAGGGAATAGCTCATACAAAGAATCTACTTGTCCTTTAAGAGATATATTATTTCTGGATATTTTCTCTTTCAACGGCTCATACAACCACTTATATTCTAGAGAATCATTCATACAATCATAACGGCTTGCCCAAAAATGCAATCCGTCATTTTTTATGATACTCTTTAAGACATCGCAACTTGTAAAGTGCAATATTTGATTTGGCAAATTAGGTTGTACCATAATCTAACTTTTTATAATGTGAAACAATCTGTTAACTACACAACAAAAAGAAAGCGTGAACTTGCCCGTTGCTCGCTTCACGAACTGAGGCCCTGGCAAGCCCATCATGTCGAAACGAACAACTTCGAAGCCCACGCCGATATGATACACTTATCCCTATACCGAATTGGACACCCTACCTTCGTAGGGTGCCACATCAGTACAGATGTGAATATACACATCCCGAGAGCATCTACCGTTGCATAGTCTTTGATAAGATATTGAAACTGCCAGGTTTCAGTTCGTCAAGAACTAAGCGCATAGTAAACGCACTTTAATATTATGTCACGACACCTCTACCCTCCCAAGTCCTCATCTCAACCATCTCCTCTTAAAAAAGGAAGAAAAGCATCAACTCGGCGTGAGCGAACGGGTATCTGCATGCAAAGGTAATGAAAATAATCGGAAAGTCGTATCCTTTCCGATTATTTTTTTCAAGAAACATAAAGATTCTGTTGTGTGAAGGCACACAACAGCCATAAAGCCATTGTATCTATTCTAATTTGAACAAATCATCCAGCACCACCTCGTTCTGAATGTTTTGCCAACCAGCATTATGCTCCACACCATACGAAGTTATCATCGTTAGATGGAGAGTCTTCTTCGTTCCTGTAGCTTGCTTGAACAACTCCCTGCGCTTGATTAACCAAGCCGCATAATCGGGAGTGATGAAATAAGGATGATTCACAAATTTCATCTCACAGAGATTAATCGTCTTGTCTCCCCTATCAATTATCAAGTCAATCTGTGCCCCAGGTTGCTTATTACCCTCTGCATCCGTAAAAGCACGGCACGACCACGTGCAGATATTCGACAGAATACCACCGATTCCCAACTTCCTCTTGATTTGAGGAATATGATGCAGACAAACCTGCTCGAAAGCATAGCCCTCCCAACTGGAAATATCCATCTGGCGATGACTCCAATAATGCTCATCCTCACCATGATAGTTCTTCACATACTTCAGATAGAAAAGCGAATACAGGTCGGTCAACTGATACATGAAATCCCTATCCGTCTTGCCAAAAGCCGAATATTTGCGGATGAAATCACAGTTGCATAAGTCGGAGAGCACGGTAGATACATATCCCGAATCCTCCACCTTCAGCTCCTCTATCAACTCAGGGCGAGTCATTCCCTTCAGTTTCTTAGCCAAAGCCTCCACCACCCTTCTATAGAGCGTGGATTCCTTGAAGAGCGATTTGAAAAGGAAGCCATATTCGCTTCTCAAAGGGGCACTGGATGAGAAGAAGAGTTCATCGATATTCTGCGCCACGCTCAGCGAACGATTCAGCATATTGAGATAAAAAGGGGTTCCACCTATCGCCATATACAACTCGGCTATCTGGAAGCGCTCCATCGAGAATCCTCTTGAAACCAGAAACTCCTCCGTCTCTGCCAGATTGAACGGACGGAGATAGATGGAGCGAGTCACACGATTGTGCAAACCGCCCTTGTTGCCCAGCAAGGTATTCGTCATCCAGTTGGTTGCCGAACCACAAACTATCAGTTTCAGATTGTCCTGCTTCGAAGCCCACTCGTTCCAAAACAGTTCGAAAGCTTTGAGAAAGCGAGAATAACGGGTATCCAGCCAAGGCATTTCATCAAAGAACAAGAGTACTGGTTTTTCCTTTTTTAATGTCTCCAGATACTTGCGAAGCATAAACAAAGCCTCCATCCAGTCTTTTGGAGTTTTCTGATCCTTATGAGAATAAAACTCCAGCTGATGGGCAAAGTTTGCCAACTGCTCCTTACGGGTACCCTCATAGATACCCGTCATATAAAAGTCGTACTTATCGCCAAAGAACTTGTCGATAAGATAGGTCTTACCGATACGTCTTCTGCCATAAACAGCCACGAACTCCGCCCTAGGAGATTCGTAAATCTCCTGCAACAGAGCCATCTCACGCTGTCTTCCTATAATTCCATTAAAAGTACCCATACTTGCAAACTTTATATTTTGTTGGGTGCAAATATACAACTTTTTCTCGGGAAACACAAGCAAAACGCAAAAGTTTACTACGCTAACGCCTTTTTTTTAGGGGTTAGCGTAGTAGACTTTTGATATTTAAGAGAAGAAGGTACAGAAAAACAGCTGTTAACTGTTAACTCTGTTAACCCCATTTCAGATTCTTATCCAGAAACTCCAGCATTTTCTCCTGCGCTTTCAATCCGCAGGAATGAGGGATTTCCCAAAGTTCCGTATCCAGCAGATTATCTGCTCCCTGACTCTTCCAAACCTTGCGCATTTCGGCGAAAGCATCTTTTACACCAGGCACTGGGAAGAGCTTGTCTTTTGTGCCGTTGATAAAGAGCATCGGCTTCGGACAGGCGAGGGAGGCGATGTGAGGATAGTCGAGATATTGCCTCAACCCTGGGATGCAATTCGCAAAACCGCCATTCTCCTTTCTTCCAAATCTTCGGGTAAGCTGAGCATCGGTGGTAATCATCCAGCAGATGGAAGCACCCGCCTTGATTCTATCCGATAATGCAGAGAGCATCCACGAGCGATAGGCTCCCATCGAACACCCTACGCATCCGATACGCTTCGCATCTACCATCGGCAGCGAAGCCAGGAACTCGGTGCTGGAAATATCATCGTAAGTCATGAAGGCAGAGAGGTCTCTACCCAGCATCATCATGTTGCCGGCTATCAGGTCGTATTTGTTTCTATCCACGCCCTCCTTCCGGCCTCGTTCTCCCCACATCGGCGCATCAATCGAAAGCACCACATAGCCATGTTTCGCCAGGTAATCGCCCACGTACTGCCCCTCATAAAGCTGGTTTACCCACGCATCCGCATCATCCAATATTTCCTGGTTGGCAGCCTTCTTCTTTTCAGAAATCTTCCCATCCGCATCCTGCTCTTCAGAAGCGATAAAGAAAGGGCGAATCATCTTCTCCTTTCCGATAAAGAGATGGGCACCATGGTCGTGAAGCGCCACCACGGCTGGGAATTTTCCAGCTTTCTTATTCTGAGCAGAAAGCAGCAATCCATCTTCTGCTTTCGAGTTCTTTCCATCTTCTGCGTTCGAGTTCTTTCCGTATTCAGAATCCGGAATCAGGAGATAAGCCGTAATACGGGAATAGGCGTTGATATTGAAGGCGATTTTCTGCGCCTTATATCCGTCTCTCTGTTCCTCGCCCAAAACTTCCATATCCCAAGCCGCAGCCGCTTTCGGAGGCGTCATCATGCATTCGAACACCTTCGCCCTTGCCGTCTTTTTCCACTTCTTGAAGTTCTTAATCGGACTGTTTCCCCAAACCATCGGATAGGTCAGTTCCTTCTTCAGCGTTTCTACATAGGTAGGAATCTCTCCCTGCCATTCATACTTCTCCCGCTTCTGAAGCTTCGGTTTCGAAGAGGTTTTTGCAAGCGACACAGAGGTCTGAGCAAGCGCCACAGACGCCTGCAACAATGCGATGATACTATATGTGATAATCCTTTTCATTCTCTTGTCTTGTTTTGTTAGAAATCTTTCTTCCTGTTTATAAGATTAGTTATTGTTTGCAAAATTAAGAAATTATCCGCAAAAAGAGCCCAATAATCTCGATATTTTTGCGTACCTTTGCCTAAACATCTATAAATAACGGATAAAACATCATCAAATAAAAGATAAAACATCAATAAACAACAGATAAAACATCATCAAATAGAAGATAAAGCAATATGAAAATAGCAGTTTTTTGTTCAGCAAATAAGAATATCGACCCCGACTTCTTCACATTGACTGAAGAGATGGGAAAGTGGATGGCTAAGAACGGCCACGACCTGGTTTTCGGCGGCTGCAACTCCGGTCTGATGGATTGCATCGGCAAGGCAGTGAAGGCGAATGGCGGCAGAACCATCGGTGTGGTTCCTACGCTTGTAGAGCGAGGAGGCAGAACCTTCCCAGACCTCGACATCGAGATTCCGTGTGATAATCTCAGCGACCGCAAGGACCTGATGCTTGCCCAGGGCGACATCTTCGTAGCCCTTCCTGGCGGCGTCGGCACCCTGGATGAAATCTTCACCATCGCTGCCGCCCACACCATCGGCTACCATCACAAGATGGTGATTCTCTACAACATGAAAGGCTTCTGGAACTCCACCATCGCCCTATTGGATGACATGGCTGAGAAAAGCATGATTCGTGGCGATTGGCGAGATGTAATAGAAGTAGCGGATAACCTGGAAGAGTTAAAGGCGATAGTTGAAAATTCCCATTAATATGATTTTTCGGCAAACTTGTACATTTTTGATATTAAGGAAGGAATAGAAACCTATAAACGAAATACTCAGAAACAAAAGAAAGGGCGGAAAAACAACTGTTAACTGTTAACTCTGTTAACCCCAGTTGTTCTTCCGCCTTTGATATTTTCTTCAAGACCATCTATCCCTTATTTTCTTTCCCCAAAAGGAAATCGGAGAGACTCATCATCAGAATGCCTTCTTCATTATAACCCGAACGATACCTATCCCCTACGATTATCAGTTTGCGAAAGCCATCGTTTACATTCAAAAGAGAAGCCTGCTCCTGATCTTCCTTCTCCTTATCAGGCAAGGCATAAGCCGACTGGATATAGAGGCGTTCATCATGACGGTTCACCACGAAATCAATCTCAAGATTCCTACGCTGCAGTTTGCCATTCTCATCCCGCTTGAAGCTCTCCACTAACCCCACATCCACAGTATAACCCTGCTTCCGCAACTCGTTATAAACCACGTTCTCCATGATATGGGTGAATTCTATCTGTCGGAAATCTACCATGGCATTTCTGATACCGATGTCCTCGAAGTAATACTTGGTACCAGTACCAATATATTTGCGTCCTTTCACATCATAGCGCAAAGCCTCGCTGATGATGAAGGAATCCTGCAGGTATTCCAAATACTTGCTGATAGTATTAACACTTATCTCTACTCCACCAGCCGATTTAAACGTATTGGAGATTTTCAAGACATTGGTACAAGAACCTATCGTAGATGCAAGGAGACGTACCAGCTCTTTCATTCCCTCTGGATTCTTCAAGCGATTTCGGTCCAATACATCTTTCAGATAAACGGTCTCATAAATCTCTCGAAGATAGTTTTGCTTGGCTTCAGGACTTTCCATCTGCACCACAGCAGGCAATCCACCATAAAGATAATAGCTTTCCAAAGCTTGTTGCATCTCTCCTCCTACAACCTCGTAGTATTCAGAAAAGCTCAATGGATGAATTCGGATTTCCCATCCTCGCCCTCTGAACTCCGTGATTACATCCTTTGACAAGAACCGGGCATTGGAACCAGTTACGTACACCTCAGCATTCTCTACATGGAGATAAGAGTTAAGCACATCCTCAAACTCCTTTACCATCTGAACCTCATCAAGGAGAATGTAATACTTCTCCTTGTCTACCATCTGAGCATCAATATACTCTAAGAGTGCATCCGGGTCACGGAGTTTCTTGTTTCTACGGTCTTCAAGATTTACTTGTATGATATGGTCTTCCGCAACACCTCTTTCAAGCAAATGCTTGCAAAAGATGTTGAAAAGAAGAAAAGATTTACCACATCGGCGGATGCCAGTGATAATCTTTATCATCCCATTGCCTTCGGCAGAGATGAGCTTATCTAGATATTCCTTGCGCTCAAAATACATCATTTCACTGAAAATTTTCGTGTCAAGACACATATTTTTGCAGCAAAAGTACACTTTTTACTCGACTTTACCAAGTTTTATCGTAATTTACACGGAATATTTAAGGTATTTAAACAAAGAAAGAGCGAAAAAACAACTGTTAACTGTTAACTCTGTTAACCCCAGTTGCCTTTCCGCTCTTTTATAATAATCTCTAACAAGAAATCTTTTATTCTGCCAGCAGCTTCTCTGCCATAACCTTACCCAGAGCCTCGCACTGCGCCTTTACCTCTGGAGTAATCGCCTGCTTCATATCTACAGGCTCGCCTACAGCCTCGTAGTGGAGCTTGGTTTCGTTCCACTCCTGAATCTTTGCTACTGCCTTGCTTGCCCAGCAATGAGAACCATACCAACCGAGGAGGTGGTTCTTGACGTCCTTATTGGCAAGCTCGGAGAGGAGAACCTCCATCTCGTGATAAAGACCGGCATTGTAGGTTGGAGCACCCACGATGAGACCCTTGTAGCGGAAGATGTCGCGCAGGATGTAGCTGTGGTGAGTCTTCGAGATGTTATACATTACGATGTTCTTCACGCCAGCCTTGCTTGCCGCACGGGCGATGATTTCTGCCATACGCTCGGTGTTGCCATACATGGTGCCGTAGCAGATAACCAAGCCTGGCTCCGTCTCGTACTTCGACATCTTATCATACATACCGATAACCTTCTCAATATGCTCGTGCCAAACCGGACCATGGGTTGAGCAGATGTAATCCAGCTCCACGCCAGCCAACTTCTTCAAGGCATTCTGAACAGGGATTCCATACTTACCCACAATGTTTGAGTAGTAGCGAACCATCTCCAGCCAGAAAGTCTCGCAGTTAATTTCCGTATCGATGATTCCACCGTTCAGCGCGCCGAAGCAGCCGAACGCATCGCCCGAGAAGAGCACCTTGTTCTTTGCATCCAGGGTAACCATGGTCTCTGGCCAGTGAACCATAGGGATGAGAACGAAACTCAGCTCGTGGTTGCCCAGAGAGAGGGTTTCGCCATTCTTCACTTCTACCACATCATCTGTTACGCCGTAGAAGCCTTCGAGCATTCCCAGGGTCTTCTTGTTGCCCACTATCTTGATGTTAGGGTAATATTTCTTGATGAGGGCGATGGAGCCGCTGTGGTCAGGTTCCATGTGGTTGATGATGAGATAATCGATTTCTCGGTCGCCAATCACCTCGTGGATGTTCTCGAGGAACTGGGTGAAGAAATCAACCTCTACAGTATCTACCAGCGCTACCTTCTCATCGTCAATGATATAAGAGTTGTAGCTCACTCCGTTAGGCAAAGGCCAGAGGCCCTCAAAACGATGCTTGTTGCGGTCGTTAACGCCTACGTAATAAATTTTGTTTGTTATTTCTGTCATATCTTTTATATTTTTATAATTCCTTCTTCTTTTCTTCTCCGAATTCCTTGGAAACATAATTGTAGATGTCCTTGCAGCATTCGGTGGAGAATTCTTGAGCCGAAACAAGGAGACTGTCCCATTGCGCCTCAGACAATCCACGGTCGATGTCCTCGCGGGTGATTCCATCCTTGATCAGTCCGAAAACGAAACCGGCATTGAAATTATCGCCGGCTCCGATAGTGCTCACCGGCTTCATCTTCTCCGAAGGATAACTCTTAGCAAAGCCGTTCTCGGCACGAACCTCTACAGGCTCAGCGCCCTGGGTGCAGATAAACTTCTTGCAGTAAAAACTGATTTCGGCATTATAAACCTTATCCGCCTCCGGTTTCTTGTAGAGGATTCCAAAGTCCTCGTGGCTTCCGCGTACGAAATCAGCCATCTCCAGGTTCTCTATCAGATTAGGTGTAATCTTCATGATTTCGTTCTGATGAGAAGCACGGAAATTGATGTCGTAATAAAGAATGGCGCCGTGCTCCTTCGCATACTCCAGAAAGCCGGCAACCTGAGGACGGACCACAGGATTCAGAGCGAAGAACGAACCGAAGAGCACGATGTCGCCAGGATTGATTTCCGGTGTGGCAAACTCCAGCTGGTCGTGAGGATGATCCTTGTAGAAAATGTAGTCGGCATTGTTGTTCTCGTCGAGGAAAGCCAGCGAGAGCGGCGACTTCGATTCCGGAAAGATGCTCACATTGTCAGCATTCACCCCATTATCTCTCAAAAACTGAATCACATACTCTCCTATGCGGTCGTTGCCCGCCTCGCTGATAAACGAAGCATTTACGCCCGCACGCCCCAACGAGATGACTGCATTGAATGATGAGCCACCCGGTACTGCCTCTATCGGCTTGCCGCCCTTGAAGATGATGTCAAGCACGGTTTCTCCTATTCCTATTACTTTGCGCATTGTTTTTGTTGTCTATATTTTATTTTTGGTGGCAAAGATAAGTCTTTTTGGCGATAATGCAAAATAAATGACCATTTTTTTGGATAAATTACATTTTCAGTGTAACTTTGCACCTTGAAATGAAATACAATACTTATACACTCGATAATGGACTCCGCATCATCCACCTGCCTTCAGACAGCAAGGTGGTGTATTGCGGTTACCAGATTAACGCCGGCACCCGAAACGAGGAGCCGGGCGAAGAAGGACTTGCCCACTTCTGCGAGCACGTTACTTTCAAGGGCACAGAGCGCCGCAAGGCGTGGCACATTCTCAACTGTCTGGAGAGCGTGGGAGGCGACCTGAACGCCTACACCAACAAGGAGGGCACGGTTTATTACTCCGCCATCCTCAAAGAGCACATCGCAAGAGCCGTAGATCTGCTCACCGACATCGTTTTCCATTCGGTTTATCCGCAAGCGGAAATAGACAAGGAGGTAGAGGTAATCTGCGATGAAATAGAGAGTTACAACGATTCTCCTGCCGAACTGATTTATGATGAATTCGAAAATATCATCTTCAAGGGTTCGCCGCTGGGCCACAATATTCTGGGCACAGCCGAGCAGGTTCGCTCGTTCAAGACAGAAGATGCGCTGCGCTTTACAAGAAAGCTTTACCGGCCGGATAATGCGATATTCTTCGCTTACGGAGACATTGACTTCAAGAAGCTGGTGAAGCTTATCAGGAAGGCGCTCGCAGATGATGATTCGGGCAAGGTTGCTGAAAATGCAGCGAATTCAGTGGGCAAGCTTGCTGAGGAAAAGCTCCCACAGATTTCACAGATGACACAGATTTCAGGGGATGAGAATTCTATTACTACAGAAAAATCTGTGTCATCTGTGAAATCTGTGGGACCTGAAAAATATCCATCTGTGGGACCTGAAAATGATCCATCTGTAGGGAAAGAGATTGCCGGGCAGACGATTGTGATGCAGAAGAATACGCATCAGGCTCATGTGATGATTGGAACCCGCGCCTACGATGTGAACGACAGCCGCAGAATGCCGCTCTATCTGCTCAACAATATGCTGGGCGGACCGGGAATGAACGCCAAGCTGAACCTAGCCCTGCGCGAGCACAACGGACTGGTTTACACCGTAGAGAGTACGATGGTGGCTTATGGCGATACGGGCATTTGGAGCATTTATTTCGGCTGCGATGAGCACGACGTGAAGCGCTGCCTCAGACTGGTTCGCAAGGAGCTGGATAAGTTCATGCAGAAACCGCTGAGCGAGGCGCAGCTCAAGGCCGCCAAGAAGCAGATAAAGGGACAGGTAGGCGTGGCTTGCGACAACCGCGAGAACTTTGCCCTCGACTTCGGCAAGAGCTTCCTTCACTATGGCTGGGAGAAGAATGTAGACCGACTCTACGAGCAGGTGGATGAGATTACTACCGAACAGATACAGGCCGTGGCTCAGGAGTTGTTTGATAAAGACAGGCTTACCACGCTGATTTTCAAATAAATAAGAAAATAAAGAAGGCAACAACTTGGGTCGTCATGCGACTTCCCTCGTTGTTGCCTTCGTAATTTAATGAATTAAAACTGCTTTTTTCTTAAAAACAACTAACAACTAACAATTAACCTAAAAACTTAAACCTAAAAACCTAAAATGAAAATCTATAAAACCTAAAACGAATTCTTAACAATCTATATATGAAATCCCCAATCAGAATTTAGCACGAAAACTCTCAGGGGACAGTATGAATTTCAAATGAAAAGGAGTTTTTACTCTCCTCTCTGATTTCGGAAGCCCCCTTGGCTCCCTACTGTTTTTTACTCAGCTGTGCATTGTTGCCAGCCATTTTTTAATCTCGGCTCTTTTGGAGCCCTTCGCATGACTAATCTCCGATTAAGCCAACTTGTTGCTAATAGCACCAACTTCAGCTACACATGCAACAACTACTGCGAAAATCATTCCTAATACTAACATAATCTTTTCCTTTCTTAAATTTGTTATCTTAAATATACAATCTTGTAGTTTTACCTAACAAAATCTTAACTCTCTTTATTTCTTACCTCCCGGAGGAGGATTTCTATGCTCTCTTAGCTTCGTAGCTTATTTGCCGCAGTTCATTCCGAGGTTCATACCTGCGCAAGCAACTACTGCGAATGCTACTACTGCTACTGTCATTATCCCGAACATGACCATAATCTTTTTCCTTTCTTTTAACCTCTTAATCAATCTCTTCGAGATTTTCCAGAAGTCTTCAACCGAATCTCAGAACCAGGTTCCGAACCGGTCTCAAACTTGTCTCGAATCGATTTCGTAAGTTATCCTTACTGAATCAATCTTTTATCCTTTTTTCTTTTTCTGGTGCAAAGGTACAACTTTTTGTGTGCGCACACAAATATTTTAGGAGAAATGTTTCAAAAAGCCCTTTTTTCTTGATTAAGGTCAAGAACATTTACATTCTCGTTACAAAAACGGGCTATTTTAAAGCTTTTGCCCTTTCAGGGCGACAGGCGTGCTGCCATTATTACCCAGGGCGGTGCCCTGGGCTAGGAGCTTCTGCCCTTTTAGGGCATGCTGCTAAAACGTGAGGGGCGTGGCATTTCACCACGCCCACTCCTTTATCACCGCTACGCAGCCACTCCTGGCGTTCCGTAGTGCCCGTACTTGGCGATGAAACGGGCGGTCTTGGTGAAGGTGCCGTCCTCGTTCTTCATGATGAAGCCACGCTTCTTCCAGTTGCACAACAGGATGGCAAGCTTCGTCTTGGTGCCATGAACCTGACAGATGTTCTGAATCTCAGTCTTGTCAAAGGTGTCATGAACGTAGAGAAGAAGATTGCTCACACCGGGAGTATGGCACACAGAGCGGCTGTCTGCATCCATCGCCTCCTGCATCTGATTGCCGAAGAAACGCATCTTGCACCACAAATCATACTTCACGCTCCATACGATGAAATCCTCTATCGCCCGCAGGTTCCGCTCCTTGCGGGCGATGATAAGGGCGCGTACGTCCTCGCCTTCCAGGGCTGAAACATAGCCTATGAGCTGCTGTTTGTCATAAGCTTTCACCGCCAGCATGTCGAAGGTGTTGGCGTCATCGGGCACGAGGCAGATGGTTCTCCCCTTTGCTTCTTTAGCATACTCTACCTCATGGCCTTTCACGTCATTATGGGTGAGTCCTACGATATGGAATGTGAGATTCTTCATTTTATGTTGTTATTATTGTTTTTACGTTTGTTTGCAGTCAGGTTACAAAAGTAAGGTTTTTCGGTGAAACCACCAAGCATTCTTGTTTAAATTTCCTAAAAGAGGGGCGGAGAAGCCGAGGGGGTTAACAGGGTTAACAGTTAACAGCTGTTTTTTGCATGGTCCCCCTCGCGTACCTTATTATATAATAATATATATATACTTATTTTTATATAAGTGTGTGGATGGAAGTATGCATTTTTGGGGTGTTAACTGTTAACCTGTTAACCTTTTGCTCTCAGAACGCTCCTCTCCCATCAGAATGCCCTCTCTCCCGATGCCTGTTAAAGATGGCTGGCTGAGCCTTGGCTGAAAAAGCTCAAACGCCTTGCTACAGCCCGTTTTACGGGCTTATATGAAGGCAGGCACGAGGCATAAATGATGACTGATACGAGGCTTAAATGATGGCTGGAAAGGGGGCTAAATGATGCCTCACGAGGGGGATGGATCATGCATCGCGAGGGAAGAAATATTGCATCGCGACGGAAGAAATGTTGCGTCGCGACGGAACGGGGAATGCATCGCGATGCAGAAAAAAGGGCTTTTTAGAGCGGAAAACTATGAGTTGCGGGGCAGAAAGCTATGAGTAAGTTTTGTTAACTAAAGAAAAACAACAAGGCGATACTCTTCTCTTATAGGAAGAATATCGCCTCATTACCTTCATTAAAAAGGAGGTCAAGGATGCTCATATTGGGCTGAAAGCCGTATTTCTGCTCGTAAACCTGGTAATAGCGCTTCGACTCAAATTCGGGGTCAGGAAGCGGTTTCTTGGGGCGAATTGCATCGCGGAAATCCTTGATTGGAGTGTTGAGTGTTGAATGTTGAATGTTGAATTGGGCTTGCACCTCAGGGCTATCGAATTGGCTTTCCCTTCGGTCGCCGAACGTTGTTTCTTCACTCTTCACTCTTCGTTCTTCGCTTTCTATGCTCTTCACTTTTCGTTCTTCACTTAAAACGTATTCGTCAGTGACGCTTATCTTCGGACGGATGTCGAGGAGCTCTATCATCTTCGCGGTTGTCTCCATGTTGAAATCGAAGAGGAACTCGTATTTCTTCTCGTAGAAAGGGCGGATGTCGTCCTGATAATACTCGAAGAAGGGGCTCTCGCCGTAGGCGGAAAGGAGCGCATTCCAGTGGACGTGGCGCCAGTTGGCGTGGTCGGAGATGCGGATGTCCTTCATCGACAGAGAGATGTCGTGATTGGTGGGGATGGTGAGCGAGAGGGGGCCGTTGGTGGTAGGGATGAGCATGCGGTTACGATAGGTTTGCTTGATAAAGCTCTCGTGGCGCTCTATCAGGCATTCATCGTAGCGGTTCAGCTTCTGGTACCACTGGATGGGGCCGAAATATGTGGATGAAAGAAGGGCTTTCAATTTCTGCTTTGTTATGAAGGGTTAATGATGAAGAGGGGGACGAGCGATGGAATCGCTCGGAACGGGGGCAGACGGGAGACAAGCTTCCGGCAGCGCGAGGGGAGCTAGAACAGCTTAAAGGCTTTACCTATCATCTGATGCTTATGAACGAGCTGCTGGCCGGTTGGCGTCTTCAAGAGATAGAAACGGCAATCCTTACAGCCGCAGCGCTTGCAGCAGATGGTTGGAATAACGAACTGCACGGTGTCGATGCGCAGCGTATCGCCAGGAAGCTTCTCTATCCTGCCTATGAAATGAGACTCGAAGACGCGCTTGCGGTGCTGGTTCTTGGGCTGGTAAACCACCGTATCGGTGAATACAACCACATCGCCACGCCCGAAATTTTCGCAGTCAATCCTGTTCACTATCACCCGGTTGCCTGCCTTCAGCTGGGGCGGAAGCCCACCCTGAGGCACCGAGAAGATAGTGAAGACATAGGTGCGCACTGCCCAAGCCAGAAGCAGCGACAACACCAATGCTATTAGGAATTTGACGGCAGTCTTCAATTCTTATTTCTTTTTCTTACTTAATATTGTCTACAAAAGTGAAGAGGCGATTCCAACGGATGCCCGAGAAGCCCGGATGATCTGGGCTGTGGCTCCACCAGATGAAGATAGGCTTGCCCACGATGTGATCCTCAGGCACGAAACCCCAGTAGCGGCTGTCGGCTGAGTTGTGGCGGTTATCGCCCATCATCCAGTAGTAGTCGAGCTTGAAGGTATAGCTCTTCGCCTGCTTGCCGTTGATGAAGATGCGGCCAGCGTTGTCTACCTTCAGGTCGTTGCCCTCGTAAACCTTGATGCAGCGCTCGTATACAGGCAGATTCTTCAGCGTAAGAGCGATGCTCTCGCCCTTCTTCGGAATCCAAACCGGACCGTAATTATCTCTTGTCCAGCCGGTATAGGCGTTGAGCGGATAAAGGTCGCCATAGGTTGCATCCGTATTGATAGAGATGCTCTCTACGAGGTTTCTGTTCGCCTTCAGCGCCATATAAGCCTTCTTGGTGAGCGGAATCACGCCACTCTGATTATACATCAGCAGGTCTTCGTTGGTGATTCCCAACTCATCGGCAAGGTCGATTGGGAACTCGCCCTTGAGCTTCATCTTATAAGTATACTGCACGTTATCAGGCTCCTTGTTTGCCTTTCCGTTCAGATAAACGATGCGGTTCTTGATCTGCAGGGTCTGTCCAGGCAAGCCCACGCAGCGCTTTACATAGTTCTCGCGGCGGTCGGTAGGACGGCTGATGATGTCGCCATACTCGCCCGGCATGCTGCTGATGTAGTTGCGGCCTGTAGCATAAACCTGCTCAAAATAGTGGCGCTGCTGCAATGGGTTCATCGCGCGCACATCCTTTTCCTGTCCGTTCTGCTGCATCAGCTGGTCGCCGATGCTGTAAACCATCTGGTAGTAATCATTCGCCTGATAGCGCTCCTCATTGACGAGCGTATCGCCTGCAGGATAGTTGAACACCACGATGTCATTGAGTTTCACGTTGCCCAAACCCTTTACGCGGCGGTAATCCCAGTGAGGCCACTCTATGTAGCTCTTTACGTTGACCAGCGGCATGGTGTGCTGGGTGAGCGGCATGGTGAGCGGAGTTTCAGGGATGCGAGGACCGTAGCTTACCTTGCTCACGAAGAGATAATCGCCCGTAAGGAGACTCTTTTCGAGAGAGGAAGACGGAATGACGTAGTTCTGGAAGAAGAAGAGGTTGATGAAATAAACCGCTACGAGCGCAAACACCAGCGCATCTACCCAGCTCATGATGAAGCGCACAGGGCCTTCCTCATCCTTCCACCACTGCCAGTGAATCTTCTTGGTGATGTAAACGTCGAAGATGAACGGAACCACAATGAGTCCCAACCAGCTTTCTACCCAAACCAGAAAGAGGAGATAGAGGGCGAGAACCACTGCGAACTTCGCCCACTGTACCTTCATATTGAGTTTTTGTTTCTGCTTGTCTATCATAACTTCTGCTTAGAACTTAAATAAATCTGATGTGGTGAGCAAGCCGGAATGGTTGGCTGTGAACTCAGCTGCGAGAACGGCTCCCAGGGCGAAACCCTTGCGAGAATGGGCGCTGTGCTCGATGGTAATCATATCAGCATCGCTGTCATACATCACGGCGTGGATTCCTGGAACCTCGCCATTGCGTACGCAGTTGATGACCAGGTCTTCATCAGTAATGTTTGCATCACCCTCATCGTGATGACCATCCTCAGTCCAGTAAGTAACGCCACGCTTCCAATCCTTCTTACGGTCGATATTGTCGATGATTTCCTCGGCAAGGGTGATGGCTGTTCCAGATGGCGCATCGAGCTTATGAACGTGGTGGGTTTCCTGCATGCATACAGAGTACTGTGGGAATCCGTTCATGATCTTGGCCAGATAGCGGTTTACGGCAGAGAAGATAGCCACACCGATGCTGAAGTTAGACGCCCAGAAGAGGGTCTGCTTACCGTCGGCGCAGAGCTTCTCCACGTCTTCCTTATGGTCTTTCATCCAACCTGTAGAACCTGAAACCACCTTCACGTTGTGAGAGAAAGCCTTCAGATAGTTGCCGTAGGCGGCAGTAGGGTTGGTAAACTCAATGGCAACATCGGCAGAGCAGAACTCCGGGCTGTCGATGTCTTGAGGGTTATTCACGTCAATCTTACATACGATTTCGTGGCCACGCTGCAGGGCGATCTCCTCGATCATATGTCCCATCTTTCCGTAGCCGATCAAAGCAATTTTCATCTTTATCTATTTTTTATTTGTTCTTACTTTTTGTTCTATTCGGCAAAAAAATGCAAATGAGCGCAATGAAAGCTTGCTTTCAAATTGCCGAGTGCAGCTTTTTTTATGCAAAAATACACATTTTTCTTCGAAAAACCTTGAAAAATCCTTGTTATTATAATAATAAATAGAAAATTTTGGTTATTTTTGCAGTGATTTAAGGCTTTTAGCCTCATTTAGTAACTAAAAAAGAGAAAATTATGAGCAGATATATATTTGAGACGAAGATGGAAGTAAGAGATTATGAGTGCGATATTGAGGGCATCGTGAACAATGCCAACTATCTGCACTACATGGAACATACCCGCCATCTCTTTCTGAAGGAATGCGGCCTCAGCTTTGCCGAAATGCACAACAAAGGCGTGGATGCTGTGGTGGCGAGAATGAACCTGCAGTATAAGGTTCCGCTGCAATGCGATGATGAATTCTTCTCACGTCTGTGGCTGGAAAAGCAGGGCGTGAGATATGTTTTCCATCAGGACATCTTCCG
>ULTX01006398.1_pt1 | contig 28929 bp, 19 predicted proteins | sample 1958041 | NCBI WGS metagenome assembly ULTX01 (sample SAMEA4835747, study PRJEB28245) | human gut metagenome | biome: gut microbiome; material: fecal sample | place: Denmark | collected 2008
ACCATATTGCGACACAATCATCATCAATGCACTTCCCAATGCCACCAGAAAATGCGTCCGATACCCAGCCTCTTTAGCCCGGTATTCGCGCTCCAGTCCAATCAATATGCCCATTACCCCTGCCAGAAACAGACGCAAGGCGAAATCCCATACTAAATCCATACGCTTCTATTTTAGCCTTTCTGAAAACATGGACTAAGATACAAATAAAAACAGGAATTTGCAAGAGGATAACAAAGAACATTTAGGCAAAAGCACGGCTCCTTCATTTAAAATGCTAAAATGGATGTCCCTACAGGTAATTTGGTAATATGAATATCCGCAAAATGCCAACCTGTAGGGGCAGGGTTTGCCTGCCCGAATGCGTCCACAAATAGAGCGGTTGATGTCTTCGAGGCTGTCTCAAAATGGCAATTAACTATCAAAAAGTAATGTCATCCTGAGCAAAGCGAAGAAACAACGTTCGACGAAGTCAATCTCGCATACATCAGCTTATGCATTCGAGATTCTTCACTCTGTTCAGAATGACAAAATGAAAGCAAATATCTATTTTAAACAGCCTCTTTATGCCTATTCAATAGTAGATTATTTATCCCAGCCGGTAACAATGCAACTACCCATAGCATTACCTTTATTTTCGTAAGACGCATCATACTTACTGCGTCCGCCACTTCTTGTATCCAATGGGAATTTGAAGTTGTTTTGTAAAATCAGTCCAGGCAAACCCGTTCCGGCATCACCATTACCTATATAATCCATCATCACAATACCCATTGGACCGGTTGTGTTATTTTGAGCTTGTTCCAATACATAATTATACACATCAGCATTGATTTCATTATTATAAGTAGCAAAATCTCCTCCCATACCACCTGTAGAAAATTGAGTGAGCAACCCACCATAATCATGTCCGCCAAATTCAAAAGAACCTGAAATATAAGGATAACATGAAATTTTCACATCCTCGCTTACATAATAGCCACACAATGAATTGATATAAAGCACAGAATTATCTGTTTCGTTTTTAGCCCGTTCAAATGTGCTCACAATATTATTATATTTCTCATCATAGCTACCTGGCCAATTTATATACAAATCTGGAGTATTCCAACCACCACCAACATGATAATTCACGCCCGCATCGGGAACCACTCGCATCCATTCCTGCACCCAAGCATTTCCGCCACCGGAAACTGGATATAGGAAATTGGGATTAGAAACTGGATAATTTTTAAAAGCTGGCTCTTCTAAACTCCACAATAAATCTTCTACGTTAGTACGTTCACCCGTAATTCCGTTATCTTGTCCATAAGCAGGATAATAACCGTCTCCAAACCGACGGTTCCATTTATCTTTCAATGACCCCCAGCCTTGAATGTAAGTAAACCAGCTGGGCACATCAGTTAATGTCGTATTTTCATCCTCACCTTCTTGCGCTACCCTTCCGATGAATGCTATTTTACCCCGAAGGTCACCTACTGTAGAACTACCGTCTAGCCTAACAATATCAACGTCTTTCACGCTATTTTGCCTGCCATACGTAGCTGTAAAGTCATCCATATAATCTTGATTATCACGTTGTGTTCCACCAGGTTGGTAACTGCATATAATAATCAAACATTCCCGAGGACTGGCTTTAAGCAAATCTGTTAAGGTAGTTAAAGCTTCATCGAACGTAATGCCTACTGATGTGCTATTGCAAGTTAAATCCTCATCAGTTAAGTCTTCGTTGTCGACAATTACCCCCCTTGCTCTATCTGATACAAACTCAAAGCAACGCACACCTAAATTCCATTGCTCTTCAAGAGAAATAGTTTGCTCTCTATACCACCCGGAATTTCCACCCCTATATCCTGATGAAGCTGCATTTCCTGCACCGGGGATAGAAAGTTGTGATATCAAAATATCCTCATCCAAAAGAGAAAACCAATTAGAGGCTTCTGCACCTGTAATATCAGGTAAGGTAATGTTATTGAAAAAATATTTTTTATGTGCCTGCACCTCTTTTCCAATAGTATAACGGCGTGTATTATATACACCATTACATCTGTATCCTATCTCTAAACACAAATCATTATCATTGTCACTGAAAGTAGCCGAAGGATGAATAAAGAAAGTCATCAGGCACTTTGCATTTTGGCCCAATGTAATAGTTTGACTACTCCAACCTAAAGTCACCCGTGAACGATTGCCCTCTGCTTCATTTGTATTGGTGATACTAACTCCGCTTATTACACTGTTATCTGTATTCAAAGCACTTACATCAGCACTGAAAGAACCGCTTAAATCTTGTCTGGTCCGTGAATAAAGTGCAGCCGATTGCAATGTGAGCGAATGTTCCCCACCTTCGTTCGGATTAATTTGCCCTATATTAAGTTCTACTTCAATCGCCGTTACCAACGGTTTGAAATGCAATGTCACTCCATTGCCTCCTTGTGTAGATGCATCGTAAACAGCGCGTGCAGCCATATAAGCACAATCCATATTCGGATAAAATACATAATCGTATGTTTCTCCATTTACTTCAACATTTTGGCTTACTCTGTCTGCTATTTGGTTAACAGGGATTCGTCCGGTAACAGTACTCCCTGAAATCGTTGTTTGCGGTTGCGTTGGCTCAGGATTTTGAAAATATGCCGGAGAAGGATAAACGGCATAGAATGTATGTTCACCCGTTCCCCATTGCAATCCATTCTCTCCTACTTTGTTTAACGTAGAAGCAGAACTTTCAAGATCACTTGTTGAACCATCTGTAATATCACTAACTGTATAATCCGCTTCCTTTTCTTGAGCCGCTTGCGCACAACAGATGCGCACCATATCACCCGTTTCCCAATTAATTATTTGATATCCGTTTCCTTTCTCGCCATACACGGTACGTGACTGCGGATTTCCGTCCTCGAACGAGGCACTTGCTCCAAAAATGATTTCATCGCCCGTCTTTGCCGGAACTTCGTTTACTTTTACCAAATCATCTTCACTACACCCGGTAATGAAAAGCGATAAGCTGGCAATAACCCACAAAATATTAATTCGTTTCATTGTTACAATCCTCCTTCATTTACTTGGCTATCCCAATTGTTTACATTCGAAAAATCATATTCTACATACTCTTGTTGGGTAGCTTTCATTTCACTTCCTTTACCTTCATCGTCTGTAATAGAAGCACCCATAAACCCACTTTCCAACTCCACGGTAATACATTCCGTCTGTGCTGTTACGTATGGCCGCTTCTTCTTTCCTTCTTCGGCTAACCTACTTGTTTCTTTTGTATTCATAATTAATTGATTGATTGCATTGCCGACTTCTTTTTCAACCGCAATGCCCGGTTGCTTTTCTCCTTTATCCATAATTATATCTCTATTTATATGACTTATTTTTACATCAATAGCCATTCCGAATGCACATAACGTGCAATGAGATAGACATCTGTCAAAACCCTAATCTGTAATCTCCTTTTCTGTTCCGATATACGTTAAATTGGGAATTGCAAGAAATAATCTTCGGGCATCGCTGCAGATCAGCCTTCTGACAATTCCCTGCATTCCCAATCACGAGATGAAACAATGTTTCTTCAAATTTGCCATGAAACAGATATCATCTGTTCCGCTGCAAATATAATAAATATATTTCATATAGTGCGTCAAAATGTAAAAAAATAATGTTTTTTATCTTGATTAATTTAAATAACCCGCTACATCAAACCGGAATACGCAACTATCCAACATGCCTATTCTGATGAATCCTGCTTCGTTTGCCGATGAACCCTGCTTCATCAGCCATCAGACCCAGCTTCGTAAGCCTACGAACCCGTATGCATTTTTGACAGTACCCGAATGACATTTAGGCATATCCATTGCTATTTTGCCAAGGATTGCGTATCTTTGTCCCGAAATAAATTTTTGAAGAATTGAAATATGAAATACAAGTTACTCGTGCTTGACTTAGACGGCACACTGACCAACTCGAAAAAGAAAATAACCGACCATACACGCGCTACTTTAATAGAAGCACAAAAACAAGGTGTAAAAATAGTGCTGGCATCCGGACGGCCTACATACGGCGTAGCCCCGCTTGCCAATGCATTGGAACTTGACCGCTACGAAGGATATATCCTTTCGTATAACGGCGGCGAAATTATCGACTGGAAAACCGGAGAGTTGATGTATAAGAAATGGCTGGACGACGACGTTTTACCTTATTTATATAAGTGTGCCAAAGAAAACAATTTTGCCATCGTCACTTACGACCATGAATTTGTATTGACCGAATCGCCCGATGACGAATACGTACTGAAAGAAGCGTTGCTGAACGTAATGAAAATAAAGAAAGTGGATAATTTCCTGGAAGCTATCCCCCGCCCCATTACCAAATGCCTGATAGTAGGAGAACCAGACCGCTTGGCTGTTTTAGAAAAAGAAATGTACGGGCAACTGAAAGACAAAATGGGTGTATTCCGCTCTGAACCGTATTTCCTGGAACTGGTACCCAAAGGCATTGATAAAGCCCAGTCTTTATCTGTACTGCTAAAAGAAATCGGGCTGAGCAAAGAAGAAATGATTGCTATCGGCGACGGATTCAACGACTTGTCGATGATTCAGTATGCAGGCTTAGGCATAGCCATGGCAAATGCGCAACCGATAGTACGCGAAAACGCCGACTTCATCACGTTATCTAATGACGAAGACGGCGTAGCCTATGCAGTAGAAAAATTCATTTAGTTGCTTCGCAAACCCAAAGACTGCCTTAAATCACTCTTTGGGTTTCCGGTCGAAAAACGGATTTTTAGAAGACGCACTGACGGGTATGGCATACACTTGCTTACACCCGTCTAACCAATCTAATTGCTGAGCTGCCAGCCCTGCAGAGAACATCACACGGGTATCAACCCGATGGTCTGCTGCTACAGAACAAGCCGAACCGATAGCTATTCCTACATCCACACTGTTAATCGCACAAGGAACCCCTTCTTCACGTGCGTCACAAGCATCAAAACCACAATGCCCGCAATTCAATCCTTGAGGGTGTTCGCGCGTACCTATTAATACAATGCATTCTGCATTCAAAATATTTTCCGCATCACGCAAGAAAAACTTAAAACCGTTTTCTTCGTACATCTGTTTCATTGTATCCGACAAGATGCGGATATTGCTTTCGGTTACCATTGCCACTTCAATGATATCCACTCCCTTCCCTTTCGGTGCCGTGCGTGCGGCAATCATCATTTGTTGAGCAATTTGCAGCACTTGGTCATGCCGGCTGTCTCTTTCATTCAGTATCATAAACCGTTATTTCAGGATATGCAATTGCTTAAAGCATTTTATCAATTTATCAATAGCAAAATCCACTTGTTCTTTTGTATGCGTAGCCATCAACGCAAAACGCACCAACGTATCCTGCGGAGCACATGCAGGCGGGATAACCGGATTGATAAACACACCTTCATCAAAAGCCAACTTAGTCACTTCGAATGTTTTGTCTGTATCACGCACATACAACGGAATAATCGGACTTGCCGTTTCGCCGATTTCAAAACCTGCTTCGCGGAAACTCTTCAATGCGTAATTTGTTATCTTCCACAGATTTTCCTGACGTTCGGGCTCTTCCTGGAATATATGAAGCGCTTCTATAGCGGCTGCTGTAGCTGCAGGCGTATTGCTTGCCTGGAAAATATACGAACGTGCATTATGGCGCAACCAATTAATCACATCTTTATCGGCTGCAACGAATCCGCCAATCGACGCCAACGACTTGCTGAAAGTACCCATAATCAAGTCGACATCTTCCGTCACGCCAAAATAATCGCACACGCCCCGTCCGTTTCTTCCGAAGACGCCCAATCCATGAGCTTCATCCACATAAACGGTTGCATTGTATTTCTTTTTCAAGCGGACAATCTCTGGCAAATTAGCCAAATCGCCTTCCATAGAGAACACGCTATCCACGATAATCAGCTTAATGGCATCAGGTTCGCACTTTTGGAGTTCCTTTTCCAAGGCGTCCATGTCGTTATGCTTGTATTTCAATTGTGTAGCGAATGAAAGCCGGCGACCGTCCACAATCGAAGCATGGTCGCGGTCATCACATATAATATAATCTCCCCGTCCTACCAGTTGAGGAATAACTCCTTCGTTTACGGTAAATCCGGTAGAGAAACATAATGCTTCATCTTTTCCTACAAATTCAGCCAGTTCCTTTTCCAATTTCACATGGATATCCAATGTCCCGTTCAACAAACGCGAACCGGCACATCCCGTACCGTATTTGCGGGTAGCTGCGATAGCCGCATTAATGATACGCTCATCGTAGGTCAGCCCCATATACGAGTTTGAGCCGAACATTAAGACTTTCCGCCCATCCATCATCACTTCGGTGTTTTGAGCACTGTCAATCTCACGGAAATAAGGGTAAACACCTCGTTCCATAAACATCTGAGGCGTTCTGTATTTACTCAGCTTGTCTTGTAATAATCCCATATTTTCTTGTTATTTAGTAAATCCTATGATTCACATTTATTTATTACTACATAACCGGACCTCCCGGCAAATTTATAAAAGAACGTGCAAAGATAATAATTTTAATAATTTAAATGAGCCATTGTGGCAAAAAAAATGTTTCATCTGTCAATTCTCTACAAAAATATACCAATCATAAACAAATTAATCTTACTTTTGTTTCAGAATTAAAGGACACCTGCAATATCCGACATTCAAAGCAGAGTATTGCGGAACTCCATAAAATGAATAAACTGACTCTTAACAAACATGAATTCAAAGAAACATATCATATTTATAGTCAACCCGATATCTGGCACTCACAGCAAAGAATTTATCTTGCATTTAATAGATAAAGGAATAGACCGTGACCAATACGACTATACAGTCCGCCAAACCGAATATGCAGGACACGCCACAGAAATTGCCCGGCAAGCAGCCGAAGCAAAAACCGACATTGTGGTCGCTATTGGCGGAGACGGGACTATTAATGAAATAGGGCGCGCGCTGATTCATACAGATACAGCACTAGGGATTATCCCCTGCGGCTCAGGAAATGGCTTAGCACGCCATTTGCATATCCCCATGAACGCACGAAGCGCTATCGAAACATTAAACCGCGGTTTTATAAAAACCATAGATTATGGCATCATTGACCAACACCCTTTTTTCTGTACATGCGGAGTCGGATTTGACGCTTTTGTCAGCCTGAAGTTTGCAGATTCCGGGAAGCGAGGTCCCCTTACTTATTTAGAAAACACCTTACACGAAAGCCTTACTTACCGCCCGGAGACATACGAAATAGAGAACGAACTGGGAACCGTGCGTTATAAAGCATTTCTCATTGCGTGTGCAAATGCTTCGCAATATGGGAACAATGCATACATCGCTCCTCAAGCCTCATTGACCGACGGTATGATGGACATTACCATTCTAGAACCGTTTACCGTGCTTGACGTGCCTGCCCTATCATTCCAATTATTCAACAAGACATTAGACCAAAACAGCCGTATCAAGACAATGAAAGAGAAAAAAATCACGATTCACCGCCGCAACGAAGGAGTCTTTCATTTCGATGGAGACCCGATGATAGGCGGCAAGGATCTGGTTGTAGAAGTCGTGCACCGGGGATTAAAAGTAATCGCTCCAGAGAAAAGACTGACTTCGGAAGAACCTTTCAGCGTATTGCAACATTTCACCGATTTTTTTGGCACCAAGCCCTTGGCTTCCACCATAGCGGAAAAGCATAAGAAATTGCTGCAATTAAACCAGAATCTGCTGCGAAGGTTATCCAAACAGTAATACACCCTCTTACTTTATAAATATCCGCATTTCACCCAATTAATTGTAGGGGCGTATTGCATACGCCCGAATGCACACACTTGTCTACGCGAATGTTTTCAGGGCGTATGCAATACGCCCCTACATTGGTTCTTTGTGGACATTCATATTACTTCTGGATAGACACTTTGTTGTTTTGAAACAGCCTCGTACAACAAAGACGTCCCTATTCCCCAATGGCAGTATTTCACCCTGAAAAACTTTCGTTTTTATCAGCCTAAATTCAAATAAAAATCACGGACAAGGCTCAAGTACTCTGAACTATATTTCCGAGGCTCCTCCTCCAAAACCAAATGTGTAGTGCCGCATGCCTGTATCGTCCGTACAAATGTCATCAAAACCCGCTTAGGAGGAACAGACGGCTTGCTATGCACATAAGTCCTGCGTAATAAATACAAATGCCGCTCAGCGGCTAATGTAATAAACCGCTCGCCAGCCTCTGCCGGAAGTATGACCGAAAAGGTGCCGTCTTCCGACATCAGACGCACAGCCGAATCCAACAAGCGTTCAAAAGTCAGGCTTTCCGTATGGCGCGCTGCATTACGCTGGTTGTCAGGACAATGCACTTGTTCCTGAAAAAAAGGCGGATTGGATACGATTGTATCATATAACTTCCCTTCCTCCCAGTTTGCCACATCAGCCTTGCATATCCGGATACGCCCGCTCCAAGGCGAAGCGGATACATTTTCGTATGCCTGCCCGACTGCATCAGCATCGATATCAATGCCTGTCACTTGGGCTGGACACCGCTGGGCAACCATTAATGAAATCAACCCGCTTCCGGTCCCGATATCCAACACATTCCGTGCATTGTCAAGGCAAACCCATGCCCCCAACAAAACTCCATCCGTGCCGACTTTCATGGCACAACGGTCGTGCCAAACTGTAAACTGCTTGAATCTAAAAAAAGGATTTCTCATACCTCCGTGCTTCAATTTTTCGTCAAAAATAGATAAAACCTGCCTTATAAAACACAAAATTTTCAATTATTTCATTTCCGGACGTGCTTTTACAACTATTCTACTTCCGTATTCAAAGCAGATTGATTAACTTTGTACCCGTTTTGAGACTAAGAAAACTAAATAGATTAAATAAAGTTGACTAACCACGAATTATGGCAAGAAAAAGGAAAACTGAAGATGATTTCGAAATACAGTCAAGCACGGATGAAGTATCGATGGTTACCGAAATAAGAGCTGAGGCAGAATCCCCCTCGCCCGAAGAGTTGGGTGGAGATTTACCTATCATGACATTACGCAACATGCTGATGTTTACAAGCATCGTTATGCCTGTAACCGTTGGCAGGCAGTCTACTCTTAAATTGGTACGTTCTGCACTAAAAAACAAGCAACATATCATTATCGCTACCCAAAAAGTTGCAGAAGTAGAAGAACCAGGACTCAACGATTTGTACCCGATTGCCGTAATCGGACGGATACTCCGCATCTTCGAATTGCCTGGCGGAACAACTACAGTTATCCTACAGGCCAGCAACGTTAAAGTCCGGCTGGAGGCTATCACGTCAACCCTTCCCTACCTGAAAGGAAAAGTCGGGATAGAGCCGGAAGACATGGACGTGAAGGAAAATGACGAATTCGTAGCATTGATGGACACTTGTGTAGATTTAGCCAACCAATATGTAGAGACAAGTGACAGGCTAAGCCCGGATGTGACTTTTGCACTGAAAAACTTGCCGAAAGACCATATTCTGGTAAATTATATCTGCACAAACTTCCCGTTCAGCTTGGATGAAAAGTTTGAACTGATGTCGAAAGACACTTTAAAAGACAGGTTATACAACCTGATTCAAGTATTGAACCGGGAAACCAAATTGGCAGAGTTAAAACATGACATCCAAATGCGTACGCGGGAAGACTTGGACCGCCAACAACGCGAATATTTCTTGCAACAACAAATCAAGAATATCCAAGATGAACTGGGCAACGGCCAGGAAGACGAAATAGACGAGCTACGCAGCAAAGGAGAAGCCAAGAAATGGAGTAAAGAAGTGGCTGCTACATTCGAGCGTGAATTGCAAAAATTGGAACGTATCAATCCGCAATCGCCCGACTATAATGTGCAACTCACTTACTTGCAGACGCTGCTTTCCCTCCCATGGAATGTCTTTACAACAGATTCGTTAAACATCCCTAACGCCGAGAAAGTATTGAACAAAGACCATTATGGGCTGGAAAAAGTGAAAGAACGCATTTTGGAACATCTTGCCGTATTGAAGCTGAAAGGAGATTTGAAGTCACCGATTCTTTGCTTATACGGTCCTCCGGGCGTAGGGAAAACATCCTTAGGACGTTCTATCGCCTCTGCCCTGAAACGGAAATACATCCGTATGTCATTGGGAGGCGTACACGATGAAGCCGAAATCCGCGGACACCGCAAGACCTATATCGGTGCCATGCCGGGACGTATCATCAAAAGCCTGATTAAGGCGGAATCATCCAACCCTGTCATTATCTTGGACGAAATAGACAAGTTGGGCAACGACCGTCAAGGAGATCCGGCCTCGGCTATGCTGGAAGTGCTTGACCCGGAACAGAACAATACGTTCCATGACAATTACATCGACTTGGATTATGACTTATCGAAAGTAATGTTTATCGCTACGGCAAATAACCTGAGCACAATTCCAACTCCTTTGCTGGACCGTATGGAACTGATTGAAGTAAGCGGATACATTACCGAAGAAAAAATAGAAATTGCGCGGCGTCACCTGATTCCGAAAGAAATGCTGGCAAACGGACTGAAGAAAGAACATGTCAAGTTTACGAAACCGGCTATTGAATACATCATTGAAAATTATACGCGGGAGAGCGGTGTACGTGAATTGGAAAAGAAAATCGGCAAGGTCATGCGTAAAATCGCATTGGAAATAGCCAGCGGCAAATTCACCGGACTACATGAACTAAAGCCGGATGACATCAAGCAATATTTAGGGACTCCAGAATATTCGCGCGACAAGTATCAGGGCAACGGATATGCGGGAGTAGTAACCGGACTGGCTTGGACTGCCGTAGGAGGCGAAATCTTGTTTGTAGAAACCAGCTTGAGCAAAGGGAAAGGAGAACGCCTGACTTTGACCGGAAATCTGGGAGATGTCATGAAAGAATCAGCCATGCTGGCTTTGGAATATCTGAAAGCACATACTTTCTTGTTGGATTTGCCGGAGGGTATTTTCGAAAATTGGAACATTCATATCCATGTGCCGGAAGGAGCTATACCGAAAGACGGTCCTTCGGCTGGTATTACCATGGTGACTTCATTGGCATCAGCTTTGACCCAACGCAAGGTAAGGTCGAATCTGGCTATGACAGGAGAAATCACGTTACGCGGGAAAGTGCTTCCCGTAGGAGGTATCCGTGAAAAGATTTTAGCAGCAAAACGTGCAGGCATCACAGACATTATCCTATGCGAAGAGAACCGGAAAGACATTGAGGAAATACAACCGATGTACTTGAAAGGTCTGGAATTCCACTACGTAAAAGACATTAAGGAAGTGCTTCAATTAGCATTGACAGAAGAAAAAGTGGCAGATGCCATTGATTTCGAAGCAATTCTAAAGAAAGAAAAAGAACAGGAAACAAAACGTTCTAAGGAAGAGAAAACACCAACTATCTGATTATTTAAATGAAATTTGAATTACAACATACTGATCCGAAATCAAATGCCCGTGCCGGTCTGATTACGACCGACCACGGACAAATCGAAACACCTATCTTTATGCCTGTGGGTACATTGGGCAGCGTAAAAGCAGTTCATTTGCATGAATTGAAAGAAGACATCAAGGCACAAATCATTTTAGGAAATACCTATCATTTGTATCTCCGCCCCGGCCTTGAAGTACTGGAAGCTGCCGGAGGTCTGCATAAATTCAATGGCTTCGACCGTCCGATGCTGACCGATAGCGGTGGTTTTCAAGTATTCTCCCTTTCAGGCATACGCAAACTGAAAGAAGAAGGCGTGGAATTCCGTTCCCATATTGACGGTTCCAAACATCTATTTACCCCCGAACGGGTCATGGATATCGAACGGACTATCGGAGCGGATATTATAATGGCATTTGATGAATGCACTCCGGGTACAGCCGAATTTGACTATGCAAAAAAATCGATGGAACTGACCCACCGCTGGCTAGACCGCTGTATTACCCGTTTTAATGAAACAGAGCCTAAATACGGATATAACCAATCGCTCTTCCCTATCGTACAAGGATGCGTATACCCTGATTTACGGAAACGGTCGGCTGAATACATTGCTTCAAAGAATGCAGACGGAAATGCAATTGGCGGACTGGCTGTAGGCGAACCTACGGAGAAAATGTATGAAATGATTGAAGTGGTCAACGAAATCTTGCCTACGGATAAGCCTCGGTATTTAATGGGAGTAGGAACACCTGTCAATATCTTAGAAGGCATCGAACGCGGAGTGGACATGTTCGATTGTGTAATGCCTACCCGTAACGGACGAAACGGAATGCTTTTTACGAAGGACGGCATCATGAATATGCGCAATAAGAAGTGGGAAAAAGACTTCTCGCCTATCGAAGCGGACGGAGCTTCGTATGTAGACACCATGTACAGCCGTGCTTATTTGCGCCACTTATTCCATGCACAAGAATTATTGGCACTGCAAATAGCCTCTATCCACAACTTGGCTTTCTACTTATGGTTAGTAGGCGAAGCACGTAAACACATTATTGCCGGAGACTTCTCAACATGGAAACCGGCTATGGTAAAACGAATTTCTACCCGCTTGTAATTTTATATAATGATGAAACTGGATAAACTGAAATTGAAACTGGCATTTCCTCAACAAATGAGTAAGTTTATGCCTTTCGTAAAAACCATTTTTAAACAAAAATGGCTGAAACGGCTTGACCGTTACATTATTGTCAAGTTTCTAGGAACATATTTCTTTGCTATTGCTTTGATTATCTCCATATCTGTGGTTTTTGATATCAATGAAAACATCGACCGTTTCATCAATAATAAAGCACCGCTTGAAGCCATTATTTTTGACTATTATCTGAACTTCATCCCCTACTACACCAATTTGTTCAGCCCGTTGTTTGTCTTCATTGCGGTAATTTTCTTCACTTCAAAGCTTGCGGAAAACTCCGAAATAATTGCGATGTTCTCCACAGGCATGAGCTTTAAACGGCTAATGGTCCCTTATATGATATCAGCTGCCATTATCTCTGCGGTGACTTTCATGTTGGGAACTGAAGTCATTCCCAAAGGAAGTGTCACCCGATTGAAGTTTGAAGAACTATATAAGAAAAAGAAATCGGCAGATTATGCCCGCAATATCCAGTTGGAAGTAGACACGGGTGTAGTCGCTTACATGGAACGTTACGAAAATTACAATAAAACGGGATACCGGTTTTCATTAGACAAATTTGAAGACCATAAGCTGGTTTCACACCTGACAGCACGCCGTATCACGTATGATACTGCTTCATATCATAAATGGATTATCCGTGATTATATGATACGGGAAATGCGTGGCATGAAAGAAGTCATCACCCGAGGCGACCGTATTGATTCGATTATCAAAATGGAGCCGCAAGACTTTCTGATTACACGCGGACAACAGGAAACCATGACCAGTCCGCAACTACGGGATTATATCCAAAAACAAAAACAACGAGGATTCGCCAATATCAAAGAATTTGAAGTGGAATACCATCGACGTATAGCCATGTCGTTTGCCGCATTTATTCTAACGGCTATCGGTCTTTCGCTTTCTTCACGAAAAGTCAAAGGAGGCATGGGGCTTCATTTGGGTATCGGTCTGGCACTTAGTTTCTCGTATATCCTATTCCAAACCATTTCGGCAACTTTTGCCATTAACGGGAATATGCCTCCGGCTATTGCCGTGTGGATACCGAATATCCTATATCTGTTTATCGCTATTTATTTATACCATAAAGCGCCCAAATAACAAACTAAACGAAGGTGAATCAATAAAGAAACCCTTTCTAAAACACGATTGATTCACCTTCTTCACTTATACGCCAAAACGAAATTCCACAAGCGTCCGTAAATTCTTTCATACGCCATGCAGACTCAAAACCGCTTGCCACAAAATGCATTGGCACAAACAAACCGACCTGAAAACGTTCTATAAACTGACGTCCTCCACGTGTATATCCATTACCGATACGACCGTCAACTGGAAACATGACAAGGTCAAATCTGTCTGCTATTTTCCGGATTTCTTTCAATTCCCCCAAATAATGTTTCTCTTCTTTCATTGGGTCGATATTGCCACCAAATTCAGGACTATAAATCACACCGCCTCGATAATCGTCTGTCAAAAAACGGGCGTACCAATTATTCAAGTCTCCAGCATGAAAGATGCATTTGCCTTCTACTTCTATTACCCATGAAACTCCACTATCAGTGCTTCCCGTTACCACAACCCGAATCAGTTCATCTTGCCAAACTCCTCCTTTGGCAAGCCATACATCTGCATCTGATTTTTGCGCTCTTCTATGTTTCAGAATGTCTTTTGATAAGATGTATTTTATATTCGGCTTTTCATTTTTCCACATAAAAATATCACGATTAAAATGGTCTTCATGGAAATGGCTAGAAAACACATACATCGGTTTTTCCGTCTTCAACAATCCAGACATTACATTTGCCGGATCCATCCAATAATCAAATACCAATACACACTGCTCTGTTTCAAGCGAAAAGCCACTATGGAAAATATAAGTAAGTTTCATGTTTTATCTAACAACTTCATATAAAACAAAAAGGAGTTACTTTAAACCGTAACTCCTTGATTCTCTGATTGAGCGGCAAGCGGGACTCGAACCCGTGACCCTCAGCTTGGGAAGCTGATGCTCTACCAACTGAGCTACTGCCGCATTTGATTTTCCTTTCGGGGCACAAAAATAAGCCTTATTTATGAAATAATCAAATAAAATCGAATCAAATATTCGATTTTTCAGTTCCAAAGCGAAAAAATATCATTTTCCCCCCAATACAAATGAGTGTATCCGGCAATCAGATTCTTATACCGGAAGATTTGTGTAGCGGTTTCTGTTCCTCTAAGCCCATATAAAGCAATCGAAGGAATCTGCATATCCGATGACGTTGCCAACACTGAATAATGGTTTTCATATCCTTTGAATGTATCATTTCCACATTGAATGAAACGATAACCATTGCTTGGATTAGCATCTACCAATGTACAATCGAAAGGCAAAATTCCAGCCATATCGTATGCAGTCCCCCCTTGACGTACAGTCAAAGAACGCGAAAGCAAAGTCATCCCCTCACCTTCTGCCAATAAATACCCGCCTGCTTCTACATATTCACGCAATTGCCCCATCAAACGTTTTCTTCGATGAAGCTGGCGAGCAAACAACTCCGGACATCCTCCCGGAATATAAACATAATCAGCTTCAGGCAAATCACTTCCATACACAGGACTAAAATAGCTGATTTTACCAATGCTGGCTAATTTATCCAAATTTTCCCGATATAAGAAAGAAAATGCCGGATCACGAGCTATGGCTATATGCAACTGCTTATCAGAGCGATGTATCATCTCAATACCTACTTCTGACGTGTAAGGCAATGTATAAGGACAAGGGAAAATACGTGTACACAAGTTCAAAAGTTTATCTACATCAATATGTACTTCTACCAAATCAGCAATTCTATCTATCAATTCGCTAAACGAACGCCTAACCGAAAGAGTCAATCCCTGATGCCGTTGAGGCAAGCGGATATCCTCTGCCACAGGCAAGCATCCTAGACATTCCATTCCTGCATCTACACAAGCTTCACGCAAAGAAACTTCATGTGACTGAGAAGCAACTTGGGTAAAGACCACTCCAGCTATCCGAACTGAAGGATTGAACCGCTTCATCCCAAATAAAACCGGAGCAATAGCATAGCCAACAGCACGTGCATTTACAATCAATACGACAGGCACATTCAGCATCCGCGATAAAGCCGCGCTACTGTTTTCCATTCGGTTATACCCATCATACAATCCCCTGTTTCCCTCTATTATACATACATCAGCTTGTTCGGCATAATGATTGTAGACTGACTGTATATGTGTGCGTGAAGCCAGCCAAGCATCCAAATTCACCGATTCATAATCACAAGCAATAGCGTGATACTGTGGAGCAATAAAATCGGGACCACACTTAAATGGCTGTACTTTTACGCCTTTCCGTTGCAATACACGCAACATCCCTAACATAAAAGTTGTTTTCCCGCATCCGGAAGTAGGTGATCCTATTAGAAATTGTGGCTTCATATCAATATTCTTTTTTCGACAGCAAAATTAATACAAAATATTGAAACGGCAGGCATAAAAAAAGAAGGAGAAAAGCATTGGATTCTCCAACAGCTTCTTCTCCTTCCTTTATGGAATTTCTAACAATTAATTACAAAATAGACTTTACAGTTTCCAACATGCCTTTTTCTTGGATACTGTCCAAATCCGCCTTTACAGCTGCGGTTAATCCTGGAATCTGATTCAAATCTTCACCCCAGATAAATTCAGCGCCTAATACACCTTCTGCAATCTTTTGTGTATCACCTGTAGCCCACAATTGTTTCAGCAAATCCATGATTTCCGGAGCATCATTCGGAACGATTTCGGCACCGTCTTCACGTACACCACCTTTATAATAAGTAATGATAGCAGCCAAGCCCAGTACCAAACCTTTCGGAAGTTCACCTTTACGTTCCAAATATACTTTCAAGCCCGGCAGGTCACGAGTCTGGTATTTCGGGAATGAATTCAGCATAATAGAAGTTACCTGATGGTCAACGAACGGATTGTTGAAGCGTTCCAATACATCATGGGCAAATTGTTCCAATTCAGCTTTCGGCAAATTCAAGGTTTCCATCAATTCATCGAACATCACTTTGTGGATGAACTTACCGATAACCGGATGCTGGCAAGCATCGCGAACGATATTAACTCCTGACAGGTAAGCGACCGGCGACAATACGGTATGAGGACCATTCAGCAAAGTAACTTTTCTTTCATGATACGGAGCTTCAGACGGAACGAACAATACATTCAAGCCTGCTTTATCTGCCGGGAATTCTTTTGCTACTTCCTGCGGAGCCTCGATTACCCACAAATGGAAGATTTCTCCCTGAACTACCATATTATCATCATATTGGAGCTTTTCCTTAATGGCATCGATTTCCTTGCGCGGGAATCCCGGAACGATACGGTCTACCAATGTCGCATAAACACCGCAAGCATTTTCGAACCAATTCTTGAAATCTTCGCCCAAGTTCCACAAATCGATGTATTGATAAATAGTTTCTTTCAACTTATGCCCGTTCAAGAAAATCAATTCACATGGGAAAATAATCAAACCTTTTGACATATCGCCATTGAATGTCTTGAAACGGTGATACAACAATTGGGTCAGTTTGCCCGGATAAGAAGAAGCAGGAGCGTCTTCCAATTTGCAAGTCGGGTCAAAAGCGATACCGGCTTCTGTCGTATTTGAGATAACGAAACGCATTTCGGGTTGTTCAGCCAATTTCATAAATTCATCATTCTGAGAATATGGATTCAAGGCACGGCTTACTACATCAATCATTGTAAGGCTGTTTACCACTTGACCTTTATCAAGTCCTTGCAAATTAACGTGATACAAACAGTCTTGATTGTTCAATGTATCAATCATACCCTTGCCCAACGGCTGCACGATAACTACACTGCTGTTGAAATCGGTCTTTTGATTCATGTTGTAGATAATCCAATCTACAAATGCACGCAAGAAGTTACCTTCACCAAATTGAATGATTCTTTCAGGACGAACAGGCTTGTTCGCAGTTTCTTTGTTTAATGGTTTCATACTTATAATATTTTTAAAGTTCTGTATTTTGATATTCTTTAATTAGCAATCATATATCAGCAACAACACTTATACGACCCCTTATAGGAAAGCAGTAATAAATATTGACAATTATTTTCTAATTCAATTATTGAAGTGATTAATTTTACTAAATATTCGCTGCAAATATACGAAATATTTTGTTATTCCAAATAAAATTTCTACTTTCGTGTTCGATAACGATAAATAAAACGATATTTGTGTTCTTCAACATAAAAAATCACTCGATTATCGATTTAACATGAAAATACCTAACAAAAAAACATAAAACATAAACCAAAAACAAAGCTTTATGAAAAAATTTATGGACGAAAATTTCCTGCTGAAAACAGAAACAGCACAGGAATTGTACCACAACCACGCAGCTAAAATGCCGATTATCGACTATCACTGTCATTTGATTCCAAAAATGGTAGCTGATGATTATCAATTCAAGTCAATCACAGAAATTTGGCTGGGCGGTGACCACTATAAATGGCGTGCAATGCGTAGCAATGGTATAGATGAACGCTACTGCACAGGCAAAGACACTACCGACTGGGAAAAGTTTGAAAAATGGGCAGAAACAGTTCCTTATACATTCCGTAATCCGTTGTACCATTGGACACATTTGGAACTGAAAACCGCTTTCGGCATCAACAAAATCCTGAACCCTTCTACAGCACGTGAAATCTTCGATGAATGTAACGCAAAACTTGCTACTCCCGAATATTCAGCACGTAACTTGATGCGCCGTTATCACGTAGAAACCGTATGTACGACAGATGACCCAGTCGATTCACTAGAATATCATATCGCAACACGCGAAAGCGGTTTCGAAATCAAGATGTTGCCGACATGGCGTCCCGACAAAGCCATGGCTGTAGAAGTTCCGGCTAACTACCGTAGTTACATCGAAAAACTTTCTGAAGTGAGCGGTGTGAATGTCTCTTCATTTGACGATATGGTTGAAGCACTGCGTAAACGCCATGCATTCTTTGCTGAACAAGGCTGTAAATTGTCTGACCACGGTATTGAAGAATTCTATGCAGAAGACTATACTGATGCCGAAATCCGTGCCATCTTTAATAAAGTATATGGCGGCACAGAATTGACTAAGGAAGAAATCCTGAAATTCAAGTCGGCTATGTTGGTTGTATTTGGTGAAATGGATTGGGAAACAGGCTGGACACAACAATTCCACTACGGTGCTATCCGCGACAACAACAGCAAGATGTTCAAGCTATTAGGTCCTGATACCGGTTTTGATTCAATCGGCGAATTCAATACAGCCAAAGCTATGTCTAAATATCTTGACCGCTTGAATTCTGAAGGCAAGCTGACCAAAACGATCTTGTATAACCTGAACCCATGCGCTAATGAAGTAATCGCTACAATGCTGGGTAACTTCCAAGACGGTTCAATCCCCGGAAAAATCCAGTTCGGTTCAGGCTGGTGGTTCCTTGACCAAAAAGACGGTATGGAAAAACAAATGAACGCCCTTTCATTACTGGGCTTGTTGAGCCGGTTCGTTGGTATGCTGACTGATTCACGCTCCTTCTTGTCTTATCCGCGCCATGAATATTTCCGCCGCACATTGTGCAACTTATTAGGAAACGATGTTGAAAACGGTGAACTTCCAGAATCAGAAATGCCGCGTATCCAACAAATGGTAGAAGACATCTGCTACAACAACGCAAAGAGATTCTTCAATTTCTAATCGTTTTTTCATTATCAGATTTTATAAGAGAAGTCCGCTTGCTTGGCGGACTTCTTTCTTTTTCGTATCTTTGCATTCCTTTTAAATATAAAGATAGAAAAGCATGAAGGTACAATTTATGAGTTTAGGTAGCGGAAGCAGTGGAAACTGCTATTATCTTGCTACTGAAACATACAGTATATTAATAGATGCCGGCATAGGTATCCGCACAATAAAAAAGATATTCAAAGAATACAACTTAGAACTGGAAACGATTAAAGCAATTTTAATCACACACGACCATGCAGACCACATCAAAGCAGTAGGCAACTTATCAAAAAAGTACAATATCCCCGTTTATGCCACACAAGAAATACACAAAGGCATCCAACGAAGCTATTGTATGACGGAAAAACTCGCAGCAGAACATACGTGCTTGATTCAGAAAGAAAAAGACATACAATTAGGAGACTTCAATATCACATGTTTCGAAGTACCCCACGACGGTACTGACAATGTAGGCTATTGCATTGAAGTATACGGCAAAACATTCGCATTCCTCACCGATATGGGGCATATTACACCTACAGCTGCAGCTTATATAGCGCGAGCCGACTACCTCATTATAGAGGCGAATTACGATGATGCCATGTTGCAAATGGGTCCTTACCCACCCCATTTAAAAGTACGTATCGCCGGTGCCAACGGGCACATGAGCAATCGGGAAACAGCCCAATTCTTGGCTGAACATTTCCCGCCTAACCTAAAATACGTTTGGCTATGCCACTTGAGTAAAGACAATAATCACCCCGAATTGGCTTACAAGACAGTAGAATTGGCTTTGCGCGAACACGAAATCATAGCTGGACGAGATGTGCAAATCATACCACTAAAACGAACATTACCCTCCGAACTCTATTGTTTCGAATAATCCTATAACATAAAAATGCATACAAAAAGGGGCTGTATCAAAATGAAAGTGGATTTTTATTTTGATACAGCCCCTTTTTTGACAATAACCTTTCAGCACTTTATCTGTAGTTCGTTCAGGATACGACGCATCTCTTCGAACGTAGTAATGCGGGTAGGAACTAATGGAAGACGCAAACGGTTCTTAATCATTCCCATCATACTGAGCATCGCCTTTACTCCCGCTGGATTGCCGTCGACGAAAAGCAATTTGAAGAGTTCAGTGAATTGATGATGAATCGCCAATGCACTAGGATAATCGCCAGCCAATGCCAAACGGACCATTCGGCTAAACTCACGCGGAAAGGCATTTCCAATAACCGAAATCACACCCACAGCTCCAAGAGTGATAAGCGGGAACGTAATGCCGTCATCTCCCGAAATGACATCGAAGTTGGCAGGTTTGTTTTTGATAATGTCGTCCATTTGGGTAATGTTGCCCGATGCTTCCTTGATAGCCACAATGTTCTCAAAATCACGTGCCAAACGCAAAGTGGTTTCTGCCGTCATATTCACTCCAGTGCGTCCAGGCACATTGTAAAGCACAATAGGCAAGTCCGTAGCTTGAGCAATGGCTTTATAATGCTGGTAAAGACCTTCCTGCGAAGGCTTATTATAATAAGGTACGGCTACCAATACGGCATCCACTCCCGTCATATCGTCATTCTTCAATGTATCGACTACCGTCTGCGTGCAGTTGCTGCCCACTCCCAACAGGATAGGCACCCGTCCGTTTACCCGTTCGATAACGACTTGTTTTATCTTTTGTTTTTCTTCGGAAGTCAATGTCGGTGTTTCGGCGGTCGTTCCCAATACACAAAGAAAATCAATTCCATTCTGTATTTGGTATTCCACCAGTCTGAGCAGTGAATTATAATCCACGCTCCCGTCTTCGTTGAAAGGAGTGACCAATGCCACTCCCATTCCTTTCAGTCTCTTTCGTATCATAAATCAAACTATAAATGCTACATTCTTTTCGCAAAAGTACGAATATTTTCTTTTCAAATGACAAATATGCTATTAATTATTTATATATTGCGCCATTTTATCAAACGCAGAGACGCAAAGACGCGGAGGACTATTTTTGAGAAGACAAAGTTTACAGAGTTTTATGCGCCCTTTGCTTTCTCTAAATTGAAAACTTTGCGTTTTTGCGCCTCTGCGTTTGATAATATATTACGATTCTCCCACCATCGCCAAGAATTCATCTTCGTTCATTATCGGAATATTCAAAGCTTGGGCTTTCTCCAACTTGCTGGGACCCATATTGTCGCCTGCTAAAATGAAGCTGGTCTTTTTCGAGATACTGCCCACATTCTTACCTCCATGTTTCTCTATCATCGCTTTATATTCATCGCGCGAATGGCGGGCGAAGACACCGCTGATGACGATTGACTTGCCTTGCAGCTTGTCGGTATGCCCCGCAAGGTCTTCCTCATCGGCTTCCAATTTCAAGCCAGCCAAGCGCAACCGTTCGATGACATTGCGGTTTTTCTCATCGGCAAAATAGCGCAGAATGCTGCCCGCTATCTTCTCGCCAATTTCGTCTACGTGAATCAGGTCATCAAGCGTAGCTGCCGCCAATATGTCTATGGAACGGAAGGCACGTGCCACTTTCTTGGCTACTGTCTCTCCTACAAAGCGGATGCCCAACGCAAAAAGTACCCGCTCGTAAGGCACTTCACATGAACGGGCAATGCCTTGGATGATATTCTCCGCCGACTTTTCGCCCATACGCTCCAAGCGCACGAGGTCTTCTGCCTTCAGCGTATAAAGGTCTGCTACATCGTGTATCAATCCCTCTTGATAGAATTGGTCAACGGTTTCAGGTCCTAAACCCTCGATGTTCATCGCACGTCGGCTAATGAAGTGTTCGATTTTTCCCTTTATCTGTGGCGGACAAGAACTTTCGTTGGTACAGTAATAAGCAGCTTCGTCTTCATAGCGCACCAGCGGACTTCCACATTCGGGGCAATGAGTAATAAAGGTCACTTTTTCGCTCCCTTCGGGACGAGAAGCTACATCCACGCCCGTTATTTTGGGGATGATTTCGCCTCCCTTTTCCACATATACATTGTCGCCGATATGCAGGTCGAGCGAAGCGATGATATCGGCATTATGAAGCGAAGCACGCTTGACTATCGTACCTGCCAACTGTACAGGTTCTAGATTGGCAACAGGCGTAACGGCACCCGTGCGCCCCACTTGGTAGGTGACTTTCAGCAAACGGGTCAAGGCACGTTCCGCCTGAAACTTATAAGCAATTGCCCAGCGGGGTGACTTGGCTGTATAGCCCAGATTGCGCTGCTGGCGTTGAGAGTTTACCTTCAACACGATGCCGTCGGTAGCCACGGGCAAGTTCTTACGTTCCACATCCCAATAATTGATAAAGTCGAATATCTCTTGCAGGGTCTTCACTTTACGCGACACGTGTGAAATTTTGAATCCCCATCGGGCAGCCTCTTGCAGATTCTCGTAATGTCCGTCGTAAGGCAGGTCTTCACCTAACATATAATAAAGGTAAGAGTCGAGCTTACGGGCAGCCACTTCGGCAGAGTTTTGCAATTTCAGTGTACCCGAAGCCGCGTTTCTCGGATTAGCAAACAAGGGCTCTTCGCGCAGTTCGCGTTCGCGGTTCAATTCTTCGAACACTTTCCACGGCATCAGTACTTCGCCACGCATTTCGAACTGACGGGGATAGCCTTCGCCGTGCAACACCAACGGAATGGCGCGAATGGTCTTCACATTGTCTGTCACATCGTCGCCCCGCACACCGTCGCCACGTGTTACGGCACGCACCAACTTCCCGTCTTCGTAAGTCAGCGAAATGGAAGTTCCGTCGTATTTCAGTTCACAACAGATTTCGAACTCCTCGTTCAACGCTTTTGCGATACGTTCATAAAACTCTGTCACTTCAGCTTGCGAATACGTATTCCCCAACGAAAGCATCGGATAGCGGTGTTCTACCTGAACGAAGTTCTTGTTGATGTCGCTTCCCACCCGCACCGAAGGCGAATTAGGGTCGTAATATTCAGGATGCCGTGCTTCAAGGTCTTGCAACTCACGCATCAACCGGTCGAACTCCTGATCGGAAATGACGGGCGCATTTTCTACATAATATTTATAATTGTGAAGATGCAGTTCTTCACGCAACTGGTCGATTCTTTCTATTTCTGTCATAGTACTCATGGATGATGTTTCACGCAAAAGTAGAAAAAATCTACGGAATAAACTGCGGATAGTGCGGATTAATTCTCATTCATTTGGGCTTCTTTTTATACGCATACGGCTTCATCTGCCGATGAAGCCGTATGTAATAAGCAACGAAGCAGGCTTCGATGACCGATGAAGCCTGCTTCGTTTAAATGTATAGTTTTATACTTATTGTACAGCAATCCGATAGATAGCAAAAGTCTGTGCACCAATTTCTGCCTGCAAATTCTTTCCTTCTACCGATACTTTACTTTCTTTCGGAACAATCAAATTCGGGTTATCCAATGTATTTTCTGCATCAGGTTCATCCGAATGGAAAAGAATACAAGTAGCTTGTTCTGCCAATTTCTTCTTCTTCAATCCGTCGAACTCGATGCTGACCGGCTGTGCCTTATCCGATACATTCACTACCTTAATTATATAGCTCTTTGTCGGTTCATCCCAAACGGCACTAGCAAACAAACCATTCTGGTCTGCTTGTCCGCTTACTGCTTTTCCGTCCATTAACAAAGGTACTACTTGTGTTCCCTTATTGTGACCATACAAATATTGTACATGCCAACTGCAAGAACGTACACTGCGCAAGTTATCGAACCAAATCAAGTCCGGACGCCATTGCCAGCCTTCTACATGAGCCAACAGCGGAGCGTAAGTAGCCATATAAACCACATCAGCATTGCGTTCTACCCCTGTCAAGAAAGCGGCTTCGAGCAAAGAAGCATGGAAATGATTCCATTTCTTGCCCTTTCCGTGACAAGCATATTCGCCTGCAAATACTTTCGGTCCCTTACGGTCGTAATTATCATAACGGTTTCCTGATTTCAAGAACCAATCTTCCGGACGGTAGAAATGTTCGTCTACCAAATCCACTTTCAGTTTCTTCATTTCCGGCCACAAGTAATCGAAATCCTTACCTTCTGAGTTAGGACCAGATGAACCGATAATCTGAATGTCTGGATATGCCTTACGGATAGCATCAACAAAATATTTCAAGCGTTCGGGATATTCAGGTCCCCATTGTTCGTTGCCCACACCGATAAACTTCAGATTAAACGGTGCCGGATGTCCCATATCGGCACGCAGTTTTCCCCATTCTGTCGATTCGTCACCATTAGCAAACTCAATAAGGTCGAGCGCATCTTGGATATAGCTGTCTAATTGGTCTACGGGTACATGCGCTTTCGGGTCATCATTCTGATACTGGCAAGCCAAACCTACATTGACAATCGGAAGCGGTTCTGCCCCCATATCTTCTGAAAGCAAGAAAAGTTCGTAGAATCCCATACCGTATGTCTGATGATAATCAGGATAATAACGATGCGGGAAGGTATATTCCCAACGGTTTGAGTTCAACGGACGGTTTTCTACCGGACCAACTGAATTTTTCCATTGGTAACGGTCGTCAATTTCCGTTCCTTCTACAATACAGCCGCCCGGAAAACGGAACACACCGGGTTTCGTATCAACCAATGCTTGCACAAGGTCTTTACGCAAACCATTCTCACGTCCTTTCCATGTATCAACCGGGAAAAGAGAAACGTGTTCCAAGTCCACATCGCCGCCTGATGCCAAGAAGATACGCAGATGCGCCTTAGCAAAGGTTTGAGGAGCGGTAAGCACCAATTCGTACTTCTTCCAGTCGGCAGAATTGATTTCGATTTCGCCCGAAACCATTACCTGGGTCTCGCCCATCGAAGCCGGATCAATCAATTCAACCAATATCTTCTGACCGTTTCCTTTTGCCCATACGCTAAAACGGTATTTCTCATTCGCCTTCAAACCGATACCAAAGAAGCCTTCGTTTTCCAGTCCGGTACGCTTGTGTGCATGCCCCGGATTAGAAAGGCGTACATAGTGAGGATTACGGTCGAACGGCCCGTTATCTAACACTGCTACCTTGCCGAAAGTTTTCCAACCTTGCAAACGATTCGGAAACTCAAACGAACGGTTTTTTATCAACTCAGCATACAGACCTCCATCAGCACCATAATTGATGTCTTCAAAAAAGTGTCCATACATAGTTGGCTGTATTTCCGCCCCCAACTTATTAGCCTTTACCACAAAATGGTTGGCTTCTTGTGCAGACAATCCTGCAAAACAGCAAGCTGACAGCATCAAACTAAAAACAGTTGTTTTTTTCATGGTTCAATTATTTAATTTCCAATACAACAATTGATTTAGCAGGAATCTTCACCAACAATGCACCTTTCTGTATCTTTGCATCCTTAAATGCCTTCGGTGCAATGACTTCAGGATTTTCAAACGTATTATAATCATCAATCTTATCAGCAGTCAGAATACGTCCTGAAACTTGCTTGCCGTTTATACCTTCCAAATTAATGGTTACGTCAGCTGATTCGGTCAAACTGATATTCGAAAGCGATACATGAATACGACCTTCTTTGTCACGTGAAGCTGTAGAACTAATCATCGGCACATTACGCGCATCACGCACATTCTTATAAGCACATTGCAAATCAGCCGGCAAGAATGTCGCGTCTTGATGTACATTATACATCTCAAAGACATGATAAGTCGGAGTCAACACCATCTTATCCTCTTTTGTCAGAATCATAGACTGGAGTACATTGGCAATCTGAGCGATATTCGTCATCTTCACACGGTCAGTGTATTTATGGAAAATATCCAACGACAAAGAAGCAACAAAGGCATCACGCATGGTATTTTGTTGATACAAATGTCCGGGCACTGTTCCGGGTTCTTCATCCCACCAAGTACCCCACTCGTCTACAATCAACGCGATTTGCTTCTTTGGGTCGTATTTATCCATAATAGCAATGTGGCGTTTCATCACATCTTCTATCTCGCGGCATTTGCCCATTGTCCAATAATAGTCATCCGTAGAGAATTTGGTTGCAGAGCCTTTGCTTCCAGTCCAACCCGGAACAGTATAATAATGCAAAGATACTCCATCCATACGATGACCGATGTTCTGCATCAACACTTCTGTCCAGTTATAATCATAATCACTGGCACCGCTGGCAATCTTAAACAAAACATTGCCATTGTAATTACGGCAATAAGTAGAATAACGGCGATACAAATCCGCATAATATTCCGGACGCATACTTCCGCCGCATCCCCAGCTTTCGTTACCTACGCCAAAATATTTAACTTTCCAAGGTTTCTCGCGTCCATTCTCTTTACGCAATTTAGCCATCGGGCTGCCTTGTTCGGATGTCATATATTCCACCCATTTTGCCATTTCTTCTACACTTCCACTGCCTACATTTCCACTAATGTACGGCTCACATCCCAACATTTCGCAAAGATTCAAGAATTCATGAGTACCGAAACTGTTGTCTTCAACCGTACCTCCCCAGTTATTGTTTACCATGCGGGGACGATTTTCTTTTGGACCAATTCCGTCCATCCAATGGTATTCATCGGCAAAACATCCGCCGGGCCAGCGCAATACGGGTACTTTCAGCTTCTTCAAAGCTTCAAGCACATCGTTCCGATAGCCATTCGTATTAGGGATAGGAGAATCTTCGCCTACCCATAAGCCACCATAAATACACGTTCCCAGATGTTCGGCAAACTGTCCGTAAATTTCTTTCGGGATAATTTGTTCTCCTTGGTCTGCGTGGATTGTAACAATTGCTTGTTGCTGAGCAGAAAGAGTCATAGCCGCACTCAACATCAACCCACTAATAAAAAATTTGGTTTTCATAAGTATTGTTTTATTTCTTCTACATTCAACATTATTCACTGATTTTGCATTTTACAGCAGCTTCTTCGATAGGCAATCCAGCCTTATAGCTTTCAATATAAGCATTGAATCCTGCTACATCTTCAGGTACAGGCTTGATTTCTACGCCCGTATTTCCAGCAAAGACCTGTTCGTCCAAGAAATCGGCAAGCGATTGTTTCTTAGTATTGTTTACAAGATAAGAGCCTAACAAAGCAATACCCCAAGCACCGCCTTCACCAGCTGTTTCCATAACTGAAATAGGTGAATTAAGAGCAGCTGCCAAAATACGCTGGCCTACCCCTTTGGTCTTGAATAATCCGCCATGACCTGTGATGCGGTCTACTTTGATTTTCTCTTCATTGAAAAGAATGTCATTACCAATCTTCAATACAGCAACAGAGGCATAAAGATTCGCGCGCATGAAGTTGGCTAGATTGAATTTATCATTGGCAGAACGTACAACCAAAGGTCTTCCTTCAGCCAATTTGGTCACCGGTTCGCCTGAAATATAGTTATAAGATATCAATCCGCCACAATCAGCATCACCTTCCAAAGCATGATTATACAATTTCCCGAATACTTCATTCATATCTACCGGAACTCCCAACAATTCCTGATATTCCTTGAAGAGGTTCACCCATGCATTAAGGTCGGAAGTACAGTTGTTACAATGTACCATTGCTACCAGACTTCCATCAGGTGTGGTCACCATATCAATTACTTCGTATGGCTTCGACAAATCTTTCTCCAATACAATCATTGAGAACGATGAAGTACCCGCAGATACATTTCCGGTACGTTGCTTTACTGCATTGGTGGCTACCATACCCGTGCCTGCATCACCTTCGGGAGGACAAAGCGGGGTTCCAGCTTTCAAATGTCCTGACACATCAAGCTTCTTGGCACCTTCAGGAGTAAGGAAACCGGCATTTTCACCTGCCAAAAGCACTTTAGGAAGAATGTCTGTCAATTTCCAAGAGAATCCTTTCGGAGCAATCATTTTATCGAATTTTTCTACCATTGCAGCCGAATAATTCTTAGTTTCCGGGTCAATAGGAAGCATACCTGATGCATCGCCAATGCCTAAAACCTTTTTCCCCGTCAATTGCCAATGAACATATCCTGCCAATGTAGTCAGATAGTCTATATCCTTTACATGCGGTTCGCCATTCAAAATAGCCTGATATAAATGGGAAATGCTCCAGCGGAGTGGAATATTATAAACAAAAGCTTCAGACAAAGCAGCAGCAGCTATCCCCGTATTGGTATTACGCCATGTACGGAAAGGAACAAGAATGTCTTCTTTATCATTGAACGCCATATAACCATGCATCATAGCACTGATTCCAATAGCCGCTAATGATTCGATTTCAGTATCATATTGCTTTTTCACATCTGCACGAAGGTCTGCATAACAGTCTTGAAGCCCGCTCCAAATGGCATCAATACTATATGTCCAAAGTCCATCAATCAATTGATTTTCCCACGTATGGCTTCCTTGGGCAATAGGTTTGTTTTCCGGGTCAATCAACACTGCCTTAATACGGGTCGAACCGAATTCAATACCTAAAATAGCTTTACCCGATTCGATAATCGATTTTGTGTTTGT
>ULTX01084176.1_pt1 | contig 28783 bp, 16 predicted proteins | sample 1958041 | NCBI WGS metagenome assembly ULTX01 (sample SAMEA4835747, study PRJEB28245) | human gut metagenome | biome: gut microbiome; material: fecal sample | place: Denmark | collected 2008
CCGTAGATGCAGCAACGCTGCAACCATAGATGCAGAAACATCGCAGCAGTTAACCACTTCAAACTACCTATAGGTAAATATTCAATTACTTATAGGTAGTTGAAGAACTACTTATAGGTAGTTTGCCAATTACCTATAGGTAGTTTGAAATGGCATTGCAGCCTCATCGCCGACGAATCTTCCACTTATCTTTCAGGATGAACCATTATGAACTTGACAATTTTTCACAGGCTTATTACTTTTGTAACAAATTCAATTTGAGCGTATGAAAATATATCATCGACTTCTGTGTGCAACCATGCTTGCACTGTCTGTGGCAGGATGCTCGTCCGAACATTCTGAGGACATACCGGAACCCGAAGTCCGGAAAATACCCATCAACCTCAGCTGTGGCATCACGGCAACTTCTACCCGGGCTACCGATACGGGATTTGAGACCGGCGATCACATCGGCCTCTATGTAGTGAACTACGAGAATGGTACAGCCGGACCGCTGCTTACTACCGGCAACCATGTGGACAACATGCGATTCACCTACGACGGAGCGTGGACGCCGGACACACCTATCTATTGGAAGGATGAAACGACTCCGGCCGACTTCTACGGATACTATCCCTACAGCAGTTCGCCTACCGACGTCAAGGCGCTGCCTGTGAAAACGCTGACCGACCAGAGCACCGAGACGAATTACAAAGCCAGCGACTTCCTGTGGGGAAAGACGCTGAAAGTTTCGCCTACCGAAAAGGCGGTAGGCATCACGCTGAACCATCTTTTCAGCTGTGCGGTAGTCAAAGTCAGTGCGGGAAACGGATTCACCACCGAAGGGATAGAAGCCGCGGATGTACGTGTCAGGCTGAACCAGGCTGTGTGCCAGGCTACGGTGAACTTGCAAGATGGGAGTGTCAGTCCCGGCACGCAGAAAGAATCGGTATCCTTCCTGCGCGGCAAGAACAACGAGTTCAAGGCTCTGATCATTCCGCAAAGCATCGCGATGACCGACAACCTGTTCACCATAACCATCGACGGACAGGAATTCAACCTGAAAAAGGAATTCAGCTTTGTCGGCGGAAAACGGCATACGTTCACCATCACCGTCAAGAAAACCAGCAACGGCATCAATGTGGACATCGGCGACTGGACTGACGATGGTGAGGACCATGGCGGAGTAGCGGAATAAACAGAACAAACTTGAAGAGGTTAAAGGAATTAGAAGAAGTTATCGCCCACCAAGGTGGACTTAGAAGTAAAAGCCAATAGACGAGAAAATGAAGAATGATGAATAAGGTATTGGCTTAACTCCTGAACTTCTTAACTCCTGAACTACAACCTATTAATAAACTTGCGAAACTTAAATAAATTAAATAGAACTCATATATGAGAAGCAACATCATTCACAGCTTGACCATGCTGATGCTCGTCGGAGCACTGGCATCGTGCAACGATGACACCTTCGGTCCGAACGGATCGCAGGAGGAGAGCAGACGCCCCATCGTACTGTCCGGAGAGATAGAACAGGTAGCCGTGACGCGTGTCAACGACAACGGTTTCTGCGACGGCGACGTCATGGGAGTCTATATCGTGGACTATCAGGGAAGCACGCCGGGAACACTCCAAAACAGCGGCAACCGCGGCGACAACGTGAAGCATACGTTCGACGAAGCCGCCTACAAGTGGAATTCGGCTTACGACGTCTATTGGAAAGACGATCATACGCACATCGACATTTACGGATACTACCCCTTCGGCTCGCCCGAGGACGTCAATGCCTATGCTTTCGAAGTGAAAAAAGATCAGTCCACTTCTACCACCAGCAACGAAATGGGCGGCTACGAAGCCAGCGACTTCCTGTGGGGAAAGGCTGCCGACGTGGCTCCTACCGAAAGAGTGATCCGGCTGCCGATGCGCCACCGCATGAGTAGCCCGCGCATCACGCTGACCGAAGGCGAAGGTTTTGCCGAAGGTGAATGGGCCGGACTTGAAAAACAGGTATTGATAAAGAACACCAAGCAGAAAGCCGTTATCAACCTGGCCGACGGAAGCGTCAGCGCCACAGGCGAAGTAAGCCCTACCGGCATCATCCCCTACGTGAAAGATGACGTATTCCGCGGCATCGTAGTGCCACAAACCATTTCGGCAGGCACACAGCTGTTCAGCATCACCGTCAACGGTGTAGTCTATAACTTCAGCAAAGACGAAGCCTTCACCTACGTCAGCGGCAAGATGCACAACTTCACCATTCAGGTGAACAAAAAGGAATTGACGGGAGAATATACCTTCAAACTGGCAGGCGAATCCATCACCGCCTGGGAGAACGACGACGTGTCGCACGATGCCACCATGAAGGAATACATCGTCATCAACTCTACTGCGGGACATCTGAAGGACTCGATTACGGCAGCCGGAAAGGATTACAGGAAATTGCAGAATCTGAAGATTACGGGAGAGATAAACTCACAGGACTTCTACTTCATGCGTGATTCGATGGATGTTTTAAACTCACTAAATTTAAAGGAAGTAATCATTCGTGGAGGAGAACAAACTTTGACAGGAGGAAATGGTGGCAATTATCCTCACAATGATTACGAAATACCGTATGAAGCTATGCACCATAAAACCTCTTTGCTGAACTTAGTATTACCGGACAAATTGACCAAAATAGGCATTGCAGCCTTTGCCGATTGTCAGAACCTTACCGGAACCTTGAACATACCCGAAGGAGTAACCGAAATCGAAGTAGGAGCTTTCTACCAATGTAAAAATATGACAGGCAGTATTAACTTGCCAACTACTCTAAAATATATCGGCCGAGGTGAAGAACGTTGGTGGTATGGTGGTACGTTTACGCATTGCGGTTTTACCTGTCAGTTGGCCTTTCCGTCAGGGGTAGAATGTATATTGGGCAATGCATTTGAAGGATGTAAAAACCTATACGGGGAATTGCGCTTACCTGACAAACTGACAAAAATGGGAGATTTTGTATTCCGCGACTGCCACAACTTATCCGGAAGTTTAACCATTCCACAAGGTGTAACCTCTATTCCCAACAATGCTTTTGAATATTGCGGCAGCCTGGATGGTACCTTAACCCTGCACGACGGTATAATCACAATAGGAGAATACGCTTTCCGAGGAACGCATTTTAAAGGTGAAATACATCTACCCAAAGATTTAGTTGTATTAAGTAACTACGTTTTCGCCGGATGCGATTTCTCTGGCGAACTGAAATTACCAGAAAAACTACGTACCATTGGTAACAACGCTTTTGGTTCTTACGAGGATGGATCTTCATGGCGTATGATGGGTACACTGGATTTTCCACAAAATGTCATAAGCATAGGACAAGAAGCTTTTTACGGTTGCCGCAGTATTGAAGGCATAAACTTCCCTGCAGGTTTGGAAAGTGTTGGTAGCGGTGCATTTCTAGATTGTTTCGGTATCGGCAGCATTGTCTGCAAAGGAACCATACCGCCCTATGTACAGGCTGGAGCCTTCGACGGTGTAGCCAAAGACAACTTCACCCTCGAAGTACCCGAAAGTGCCATTCAGCAATATCAGGCAGCATCGGGGTGGAGCGACTTCAAGCGCATTGCCGCCCATCGCGAGCTGGTATGCCGGCCCAGCATAGCCAACGCCATCAATACCGAATGTACTCGTACACTGATTGTGGATGCGGAAGGCGACTGGATAGTAGAAAGCAAGCCGGACTGGTGCTCGCTGTCGCAGAACGAGGGCAGCAAGAAGACAGAAGTGACGCTGACCATCCATCAGATGTCATCGGGAAGCCCCATGCGTACCGGTGAAATCGTGTTCAAGCTGAAAGACCAGGACTATCGCCACAAGTGTACCGTATCGCAATACGACTACATCTATGCCGAAGACGAAATTATCAACTTGCAGGAAGCTACCAAAGGCAACCGGGGTGGCATCAATCTCGTCTTCTTAGGCGATGGATACGATGCCAAGGACATTTCGGACGGCAAGTATATGAAAGACATGCAGGATCAGGTAGAGAACTTCTTCGGCATAGAGCCGTACAAGAGCTATCGCGACTACTTCAACGTCTATACTGCCATTGCCGTATCGCCGGAAACAGGTATCGGTACGGTCAACACCATCCGCTATGCCAAATTTGAAACGACATATACCGGCGGCGTAGGATTGAGATGCGACTACGATGCTGTCTTTGACTATGCGCTGAGAATGCCTACCGTGACAAAGGACAATCTGAAGGAATCGCTCGTCATTGTGGTGCCCAACAGCACCGACTACGGTGGCATCTGCCAGATGTGGGAAGACGGATCGGCCATTGCCTTCTGCCCGCTCAGCACATATGGTTATCCACTCGACACACGCGGAGTGATTCAGCACGAAGCAGGCGGACACGGATTCGGCAAACTGGGTGACGAGTACATCTATCACAATGCGTTCATCGACTTCTGCACATGTACTTGCTGCGGACATGTTTATGAGTTCAACATGGCCAAAGCCTTAGGCTGGTACGAAAATCTGTCGCTGACCGGCAAGATGAACGAAGTGCCCTGGAGCCAGCTGATATTTGACGAGAAATACAGCGACTTTGTCGATATATTCGAAGGGGGCTATATGCACAGTCGGGGCGTGTTCCGTTCGGAGCAGAACAGCTGTATGAACAACGACATCCCCTACTACAGCACCATCAGCCGTATGGCCATCGTGAAACGCATCAAGCAATATGCAGGCGAAGAGTTTAGCTACGAAGACTTCAAAGCCAACGACGTGATAAGCAGCGAAGCCACCACACGCAGCTTCGAAACCCAACCCTACAGTGGCGGCAGTGTGCATAACTACCAGCTCCCGCCGAAGATTCACAAAGGGAGTCCGCTGAAGTAGGATTTTAAGTTTTGAGTTTTTAAGTTTTTGAGTTTTTTAGTTTTGCCAGTTTATTAAATAATTTAAGTTTCGCAAGTGCTCAACTTATCGGTTAACAAGGCTTCAGTCAATAAGTTTACAAGGTTCGGCATGACCTGTTTGATAAAGTGCCGCTTGAGACGGCTCGTTACAAACGCCTTGTCAACTCGTCAACTTGTTACTCGTCAACTGCAATTTGAGCTTGCGAAACTTAAAATAAAAGTATCATAGAATGGATAATCAAACAACTATTGGACGCTTATTTGGCGAAGATATGATAAGCTTTATTATACCAAGCTATCAAAGAGCTTATTCTTGGAGAGTAGGAAAAGACGGACGTATTGGTCAAGTTGAAATGTATTTGAATGATATTATTGACCAACCAGATAGTTCCAACTATTTCTTGGGGCACTATCTCTTTGAGAAAACCCAAAGAAACAGGTATGAGTTAATTGATGGACAGCAAAGACTGACGACAACGGTTATTTTTATGAGCTGTTTAGTTAAAGAATTACGTAAACGTGGAATTGAAAGGTTCGAGTATAATAATATACAATATGCTACTGAACAAATATACGAGCGTTACCTTCAGCCACGATATGGAAACCAGAAGTTTGAGACTGTCCCAGAAGATTCTTCTTTTTTCAACCGAGTGATTATTAAATGTGATGGTGACTACAATAAGATAGAAACCGGGAGGCGATCAGAGCAACGCATCCGTGAAGCCATATTATTCTTTGAAGAGAAAATGTCTGCACCAACAAAGGATGAAACTCTTTATAAATGGTTTTATGTAATAGACAATGCCATAATTACAACTTTTGTGTTGAGTGGTGAATCAGCAAAGCTCACAGCTACCCAGATATTTGCCTTTCAGAATGACCGAGGCTTGGGGTTGACTACATTAGAAAAGCTGAAAGCCTTTCTTATGCACCAAATATATAGGAACAATACTACTAATGTCATTAGCAACATCCACTCGATAGAAGCTAAATTTGCTTCAATTTATACCTATGTTGAAAGACTTGAAACCAAAGAGGACACAGTTTTAGGCTATCACTGTTCAGCTTTCCTTTCAAGTTATGATTCTCCATTAGAAGCAATAAAGGAGAGTTTGCTGCGCACTCATGATAAAACTAAGTGGATTAACGATTTTACAAGTGAATTGTGCCGTTCCTATTCTTTGATGTGTGAAATAGAGAATACGTGGCATCTGTTTAATAGTCCGATATCTGATGTATGCATCCTTGACAAGGCTAATTCCATGCCATTAGTGCTCAAACTATGTCATTATAATAGTAACGGGACAGATATAAAAAACAATCCGGCCATTGACAATGCGTTGAAATTGGTAGAGAAAATATTATTCAAAATGACTTATACTTTGGGTAATTATCGTACCAATAATCTAATATCCATAGCCAAAAATTATAAATCTGATGGATATGAAAACCTTATATCAGAACTCACAGACAAGTGCAATCACGGGTTTAAGTGGTACTGGGATTTTAATGGAGACTGCCTGCGTTACTTTACCGTAAATAAGTATCATTATCATAGAGAATTACGATATGTACTATATAAATATGAGAACTATTTACGTGTAAAAGCTCGTCAACCTCTACTTTCACCAGATGAATGTACGAATGTTTTTCGTGATGTGTCTGTATCAAACACGTTAGACCATATTACCCCACAAACACCTGATTTTACAGAATATTCTGAAGAGTTTTGCAATGACTATCTTAATAATATAGGTAATTTGTCTCTCCTTACATGGAGTAATAACGCTTCCAAGAAAAATCACAATCCTGCAGATAATGACGTAATGGAAATGTATAACAGTATTTTCTATTCACATAAAGAGATCTACGAAACACTTAAAAGAGAAAAACAATGGAGTGAAAGACAAATAGAAGAACGTAGAGATAAAATTGTTACATTTATTACAGAAAATTGGTTGAACTGATTTCTTGAAACTCAAAAACTTAAAAACTTAAAAACTTAAAAACTTAAAAACTTAAGAACTTAAGAACTCAAGAATTTAAAAACTCAAAAACTAACCAATATGCATCATAACAAGTTATACCACACATGGGAAGCCGGACTCTTGGCAGTCCTGCTGATGGTCGGATACGGGTGCAGCGACAACGAATCGCCACTACCGACGACCAAGGACAAGAATGTGATGACTTTCAACGTCGTACACCCACGGCAGGCTGTTGCCGACTCAAGGGTGACGGCTACAGCCTTTGAAAACGGCGACCGGGTTGGACTGTTCATCACCCGGGAAGATGCTCCCCTCGAAGTATCGGGCAACTACGTGAACAATGCCGCCCTGACTTTCGACGGCAGCCAATGGACAACCGAAAAACCCGTGTACTGGGACGGAGGAACTTACAACATCTATGCTTACTATCCGCAGATGAAACCGGTAACGTCGGTCGATAATCTGCCTTTCAGCGTATCTATCGACCAGTCGGCTGAAGGAGGGTACGAAGCGAGCGACTTTTTATGGGCCGGCCTGAAGAACGTCAGTGCCTCTGACGCACCTGTCAACCTCCAGTTTGCCCACCGCATGAGCCGCATGCTGATCCGGTTAGTCAAAGGTGAAGATTACGAAGGCGACATGCCGGAAGACGCCGAAGTGTATATTCACAACACGGTGCCCGAAGCTACCATCGACCTGAGTGCCGGCGTGGTGACACGCTACACATACGGTACCCGCCAAAGCATACAGGCCAAGAATCTGGGAAATCATACGTATGCTGCCATCATTGTTCCCCAACGCATAGACAACCGTCAGCCGCTGGTAGAAGTCATCATGAAGGGGGTGTCGTACCTGTACGAAAGCAAGTTTGTCTTCAAAGCCGGAATACAGCATTCGGTACAGTTGGTGGTTTCCAAGAATCCGGAACAGATAAAGATTGAAATAGGAGGAGAACTTGAGAATTGGGACGAATAACGTTGCATTAACTGGTAGGGAGATGCCATCTTCCTTTCTTCATTTTTCCGGGAGAAAGAAGGATAGGCATCTCATTTTAAGTTATCTTTGCTGTCACATAACAATTATAGACCTATGCAACAACCCGACCATACATCCCGTATCCTTTGGTTCAACCTGTTCGTCTGTATTCTTTTCCTGTCGGCCTGCCACAATCGGGAAACCGATCCCGTTGAAGCACTTCCGTTCAGCAACGACGGTGCATCATGGGGACTGATAGCAGCCGACGGTACCGTTTTGCTACCTGGCGAAAGCTTCGGCCAGCAGCCTTCAGCCCTGATAGGCGGCATGTTCAGCCTGGCGGATGAAGAAGGACGCTTCCGACTCTACACATTGAACGACCCTTCACACCCCGTCAGCCAACGCAGCTTCTCCCGCATCGGTCATTTCTTCGAGGACGTGACACTTGCGCAAGAATCGCCAGACGCACCGATTCTGCTGATTGACAAAGAGGGGAACAACGTAGCCTCCACCGCCCAATATCCGCAATACGACATTGTACGGATGCACAACTTCAGCGAGGGACGTGCCCTGTTTGCCACCGCAAACGGGAAATACGGATATATGGATACAAAGGGAAACATCGTCATTCCTCCCATTTACGACCGGGCATACGATTTCCACGAAGGGCTGGCGCTGACCGGAAACAGCAACAGCCAGGGACAGACCGGCTACCTGCTGATTGACCGAGACGGAAAGATAGAGACGGCCATCCGACTGTCCAACTCGCTGCTCGACACCGGACTGTCCGATGCCCGCCTTCTGTTTTGCGAACTGGGAGCCTGTCATTTCGGTTATCTGAACCAACAGGGAGATCCGGAACTGTACCTGCCCGACAACGTCTGTCTGGCTTTGCCATACAGCCATGGCATGGCTGTTGTGAAAACCAAGGAAGGTATGGGCGTCATTGACCGCCAGGGGCAGCCACTGGTCCCGACCGTTTACGAAAACATCCACTCGGCCGGCAACCGACTCGTGGCAGCCTGTAAAAACGGACAATGGGGCATACTCAATCCCCAAACCCCGACAACCGTCCGCTTTCAATACGATTCCATCGGACATTATTACAGGAATGACCTTGCCGTAGCACGGCTGAATGACCGGTATCTGCTGATCGATGCAGAAGGGAATCCATACAGTGAAACGACTTATGCTTTCATCGCTGAGGATCCGACAGCCAGCCGTTTGTGTCCTCAGCTTTTCCTGATAGAACGAGCGACAACAAATAGCAGCCAGAAACAGCAGAAGGATATGGCAAACCGTACGGATACCGTCGGAGAGCAGAAAACGCAGCCACAGGAAACCAATGCGACCGCAACTGGAGAAACGACCCAAACCACGAGTCACATAGCGAACCAGGACTGGAGGAAAGTGAGCAGACAGCATCCTTTCTACCAGGAGGCAATCAAAGTAGTATCGGGAAAACTGGACGAAAAAGATGCCGAAAACAGACAAATGATTCTGAACTATGTGGAGCATCTGCGCACATCGTACACGACCAAAGACATTGACTTTCTGGAACAGTTGTTCAGCGAAAATGCCCTCATAGTAGTGGGCACCGTAGTACATACTTCGCAGCAGGAGACCAGCTACCTGTCGCCTGCGCAGGTAGTCTATAACGTCAAGAGCAAACGGCAATACCTAGACCGGCTGAAACAGGTGTTCCAAGCCAACCAAAGCATCGATGTCCGGTTCAGTGATTTCCACATCATGCGCCATCCTACCATGAAAGGCATTTACGGCGTAAGCCTGAGACAGAAATACCGCTCCGACCTCTACTCCGACGACGGCTATCTGTTCCTGCTTTGGGACTTCCGCGACGAAACGGCCCCAAAAATTCATGTACGTACCTGGCAGCCCCGTATGCAAGCCGATCATACCCCACTGCCTGAGGACGAAATATTCAACATTCATAACTTCAACCTGCAATGAAACGTTTCTCATCCGCCCTGTTGTTCTGTCTGCTGACAGGCTTTCTGCTGCTTGCATCCGCAGAAAAAGTTTCAGCACAGGAGTTCACGGTACGTCGGTTCCGCATACTGCCCAATGACATCTCTGCCTACATTGACCCGGTGCGCGACCTGAACGATGAAGCCTGTGCCCTGATTAAAGTAGTGGGCGACAAGGATTTTGCATTTTCTTCTCCCTTGGGCATCGTAAAACGCAAAAACGACATCGGAGAAATCTGGCTCTATCTGCCCAAAGGCAGTGTGTTGCTCACCATCAAGCATCCGCAATGGGGAGTGTTGCGCGACTACCGCTTTCCGACACCGCTCGAATCACGCATGACTTACGAACTCATCCTGACACCTCCACTCGGGTATCAGTATCCGATAGAAATGCCAACGCTTGAAAACCGGCCCGTACAACCCGATACCTCTCTGCACCTGACCAACCATTTGCTGCCCCTTCCGCCTCAACGACTTCGACGACCACGGGAACCCTGGCGCCGACTCGTACTGCTCAATGCAGGCATACAGGCCGATGGGCCTTCGGCCGGACTGCGCCTGGCACTGATGAGACGACACGGTGCTTACCTGCTGGTGCAGAAAGATTTCCACAGGATGCCAAATACACAAGGCGAATGCGACCGCAACGGTATGCTGCCCGGAACGGACGAAGCCCCCTACTACACCGGACGAACTGAGAAAGGACGCTGGATGCTGATGGCCGGAGGTATGCACCGGCTGATAGCCGACTTCTGCATCTACGAGGGGCTGGGCTACGGACAACGGGATGTAGCCTGGGAACAAAACAACGGCACACAATTGCTGAACACCGATTTTTCCTACCGGGGTATCAGTGCCGAAGCCGGTGGCCTTTACCGCTTCCGACGGATGGTAGTATCTGCGGGCGTAATGACCATCCGTTTCCGATACTGGGAAGCCGCCGTCGGAGTGGGTATTAACTTCTAAACTTTTTCGACCAATGACCACACGTTTCCGTACATACATTTACTTATTATTAGTAGTGTTGCTGCTGATTTCCTGTAACAAGGATGAAAGACCGATGAGCCTGCCTCCATCGGTCAGCATAAACCCGGCGAAGGACATCACACGCACAAGTGCCCTGCTGTCCGGTAAGGTAGTTCCGAACGCTGAAGGTACAGTGAACAGCATTCAGTTCAGATACGGGCTTACCCCTGAAATGACAGAATCGGTCAGCATATCCGTCACCGAAGAACAGGATGTATCGACCCTGCTGAACGACCTGCAAGCGGGAAGCACTTACTATTATCGGCTGGAAGCCGGAAACAAATACAGCACCGTTAGCAGCGAGACCATGAGCTTTGAAACAGCCCCTAACATTGCACCCGTCGTGAGTGAACTGAAGATGCTTAACCAGGGGCCGCTCAGCATCACTTTAGAATATGAAATTCTGGACGATGGAGGAGAAGCCATTACTTCTACCGGATTCTACTTCCATTCTGAAGCCGATGAACAGGAACAACAGATCGTACTGGAAACTCCGACTGATGACCGCTGGAGAGCACGCATCAGCAACCTGCAATTAGGAATCACTTACTACATACAAGCCTATGCAGCTAATTCAATTGGCGAGACACGCAGCAAAGCGTATCTGTTCCAGACCGGCGAAGCCGTGGTACTGACAGAGGCCGGAACGCTGGATGAAGCAATCGGAGAACAGGAAAAATATCAGTTTACAACCCTCAACATAGCCGGTCCGCTGAACGGAACAGACATCCGTTACCTGCGCGACATTATGGGAACAGATATTAGTGGAGAGAATACCAACGGAAGACTGCAGTATCTTAACTTGAACGATGCAACCATTGTTGCAGGCGGTTCAAGCTACGACGGGCAGCGTTTCACTGCAGACAACACCGTCGGCCAGGGGATGTTTGCCAACTGCATCTGGCTACAGGAACTGACCTTGCCCGTAGGCGTAACGACTGTCGAAAGAAATGCCTTCGAAAACAGTTTGTCTTTGTCCGTCCTTCACTTTTCACCGTCTCTGGCTCAGCTTATGCCTTCGGAAGGATGTACGAAACTTTCCGTCATGGATATTCCAGCTGACAATCCGGCCTTCAAGTGCGACAATGGCATCTTATACGACCGGGAAATGACTAAGCTGATATGGTATCCGGAGGGAAAAACGGAGGAAACATTCCAAGTTCCTTCCACTGTCACAGCAATCGGAGAATATGCTTTCTTCAGCAGCCGGCTACAGCACATCGAGCTGCCCCTTTCCGTGAAAAACATCGGACAAGAGGCCTTTGCCTCTTCTGCCATAAGAAGCATGGTCTTGCCCGATAATGTCAGTCTCATTCCCCACGCATGTTTCCAGCACTGTCTGCAATTGCAGTCCCTGACATTGGGAGCAGCCACAGCCTATCTGTCTGAATACTGTTTTGAAGGCTGTTCTTCCCTTCAACACCTGTATGTCAAAGCCGCAGACTTTCCCCCTGTGTGCCAGACTGAGACATTTGCCGGAGCCGAACAACTGTTTGAGCGCTGTACCCTTTATGTGCCTTTAGGCTGCCGCTCCATCTATCGCAACCATTCGGTCTGGGGGCAGTTCAAAAGCATTGTGGAAGAAGAGATTCCAACTTCTTGACTACGGCCTTTCAATAAACTTGCGTAACGAAGTAATGGTTTCTGTTACATTGTAACCGGATACCTGCAACAAGGGCCTGTTTCCACGGGTATCTTCGTCCTTCCAACGCACACATACAACTTTCTTTTCACCCGGCATCAGGGAGAAATAATTGTCGGAATAGAAAATAGGCAAGAACTGCAATCCATCCTGATCGCCTGCCACATTCAGCCGAACCATCAGAGCCGGAGAGGCGGTCCGGTTTTCAACCATGATACGTGCGGTCCATTCACCATCATCCGCTTCTATATATTCAGGCTGCATATGCAAGGATATCTTCGGAAGCTGTTTCAGAGCCTGATAATTGTTCTCGGTCTTGCTGCGATGATAGAAATTCTCGGAAACAGTCTTTCCATCGTCTTCCAGCGTCAGCCTGATGAAATGCACCGGACTCAAAGCATCGGGAAACTGCAATCGGATGCACTTCTCGGTCGTATCTTCGCGGCTATCTACTTCGACTTCCTTCTCCCAGGCTACGGTACCGTTCATATGGAGCACCTGCGCACAAGCTTTCAGAGCAGGACGCCGACCGGCATGGTAGTTCACCACTTCTACATCGTCGGTAGCAGGATTCCACTGGATGTGCAACGGTTCGGAAGCCTTCTTGATGGCAAAGTAAGCTGCAGTAGGTTCGAAATAATAGTCATACGTCTGCCATACCATCGAAGGCCAGCACGGATGACTCATCCACATCAACAGTCCCATGCGGTTCTTGCTGCGCGACTCGAAGAGACTGCGGTGACCGTCGTAATTCACCCACTGAGCCAAATCGGCAAATTCTTTGGCACTCTGTGGTTGTCCGTACCCCAAAGCGATGATTTCGTTGAAAGACGCAGCCCCTTGCGCTCCCTCTAACGTATAGTCGTGCATACCCCACTGGTCGGACTGAGGCCAAATACCTTCGGGCGAATAGGTACGAAGGAAACTGTCATAGGTCAGTACGTTGGGCATGCCGCGTTCGCTGTGGAACTTGTCGTTGCCGGTCTCCAATGTAAAGTAGGTTTTGGCAGGCAGCATACGATATGGGCCATGTCCGCTCACTACGTCGTCAGCCGAACTGGAAATGTAATGAAGTTCCGGATGTTCTTCCTGTACGATGCGGCGCAAAGCCTTGTCGAGGACATCGGGTGGAAAGCCTTCGTTACGACCGCAATACAAAGCAAGCGAGGCATGATTGCGAATGCGCTTCACATAGTCCTTGGCATTGGCAATGAACATGTCCGGGTCGGATGGATCGGGACCGTCGGCAGGATTGGCCAGCCAGAAGTCCTGCCAGATCATGATGCCGTATCGGTCGCAGGCGTCATACAGTTCTTCATCGCCAATCATGCCTACCCAGTTGCGAAGCATGGTAAAGTTCATGTCAGCATGATAGGCTACAGCCGTCTCGTATTCACGACCCCGGTAATTCAGGTTCGATTCACTGAAGCCCCAGTTACCACCACGGCCGATGAAGCGGCGACCGTTGATGTAGAGGTTCAGTACGCCCTCCTTCTCATCGAACGTCATCTGACGGATGCCGACTTTGAAATCACGGGTATCGGATATTTCCTCTTTTACCTTGAACGTAAAGTTTGCATCGTACAGATAAGCTGTGCCATAACCGTTGGGCCACCACAGACGCGGGTGCTGCACACAGAGCTGTGAAAAACGATCGGCATCGAATACAACCGTCCGTTCCTCACAGGCCTGCAAGCTGACAGGCTGTTCAAAGTGTATATCGCCTATTTTTCCCGACAGAACTCCTGTCACCGCCTTATCATCGTGGTTTTTTACCACCACTTCGGCTCGTAGCCGGGCCTGTGTCGTATCGGGCAATGCCAATAGAGTCCGGACGTAAGGATCCTGCACAGTAACCTGTCCCGTAGTAGTCAGATACACATCGTTCCAAATGCCGATGTTTCGTCCGCGTACGGTCGGTATCCAGTCCCAGCCGATGGTGGCATGGAAAGTAGGATTGTCCGCGCCAAGGATACCGCCATTGAAGTCCGTACTCTGCTTGTTCTTCTCCTTCACGGCACCAATATGTTCATTCTTGATGATTTCTACAGCCAGAACGTTTGTCCCTTCCTTCACACAGTCCGTCACGTCGAACCTGCCTCGGATAAAGGCACCATCGATGCGTCCTACCTGTTGTCCGTTCAGGTAAACATTGGCTTTCCAGTTGATACCGTCGAAATTCAGGAAAACCCGTTCGCGCCGGAACGACTGCGGCATCCGAAACTCGTTGCGATACCAGAAGTCGGAGTTAAAGAACGACTCCGATATCATCAGCTGGTTGTCCGCATAGTTCGGATCGGCCAGGGCTCCCACATTCTTATACGAAGTCAACACCGTGCCCGGTACAGTAGCTGTCACCCAACCTTCGGGTTGATAGCCCGACAAGGATATTTCCTCGCCTCCAGCCTTCACCTCCGAAGCACGTTGCAGCTGCCATCCGCCTCCCGAAAGAATCAGTTTGCCATCTGCTGCCCGAGGCATGGCTACCGCCTGTGGCAAAAGTCCTCCCCTACCCATTACCTCCAACTCACTTAATATGTAGCGTTCTCCATCGGCAGACCGATCCATACAGATACGTACATAACGTGCTTTTCCATCAACGGCTACACGGTCCGTCAACCCTGTTCCGCCGGGCAATGAAGCAACGTCGTGCCACGTTCGGGCATCGTCCGAAGTCTGTATCTTCCCTTGAACAGCCTTGTTCACCCAATGCAAAATCACCTTGTCGAATTCAGACCGGACTCCTAAATCCACACTCACCCATTCCTTACCTGCCGTGGCACTCATCCAGACACTGGTAAAATACTGCGAGGGCTTCAAATCGACCGGCCCATCGTCATCGGTAAACTCAACTTCGTGGAAAGTCCACTCGTAAGCGCCTTTCATCCGCAGACGAATGCGATAGGAAGAATAAGCAGTGGAATTGGGAAAGCAAAAGGTTTCTTCCAACTGACGAACGGGCATAGTCACAGTACCGGTCTGCTTGTTGGGATCGTTCACCTCAACCCTACCGCTACGAGCCTTACCCGGTAATCCACTTCCGCGGTTCACCGCCAGCACCGTCCACGCAGTACCGTCGTTCGATGCTTCCCACGTCATTTCGTAACCATCTTGAGCCAACTTATCGTCATAGACCAACGTACCGGTGATAACTGCACGGCTGACAGTTTTGCTATAGTTGTGCATTCTGAACAGGAAAAAGGCATCCTCACCACGCACACTGTTGCGGGAATATGGTCCGCCATCGATTATCCACTCCCTTTCACGCTTGGGAGCACTGCCCTCGGCAGTACGAAGGTCGAAATACTGAGGAGCTTGGTCGGTCACGATGCCGTCTGTCAAAAGCTGTGATGTCAGGTTGTAATCATAAGCCGACGACTGGTAAGTAGCCCGCAAAAGGGCCAGGTTACGGTATTGGTCACCCCCGGGTAACAACTCGGGTGAAAAGTCTTCTTTCGGACTGCCCGGATAGACACCAATGCCACGAGTGTAATAATCGGAACGCAGATAGCTCCGCTCCGAAACAGTCTGTGCATCGGCGCAGCCGGACAGAAGCAACAATGCCCCTGTCTCAGCATATAGTATTAAAGTTGCAATGTCTTTCTTCTTCATAAATCATATACTCAACTTTGACTTCGTCGATTTTCAATTCGCGAGCTCAAGTTGCAGTTGACGAGTAACAAGTTAACGAGTTGACAAGGCGTTTGTAGAAAACCGTTTCAGACGGCCCCTTTATCAAACAGGGTATTCCAGACCTTATTGTCTTGTTGACTGAAGACTTGTCAACGACCAAGTTGAGCAATTGCGAAACTTGCAGGAGTTAAAGGAGTTAGAAAAAGTTATCGCCCACTAAAGTGGGCTTAGAAGTTAAAGGCCAATAGACCTGTTACGGCCAATTTTCCCTTTTGCAAGACTATCGGCTTTAACTTCTAACAGAGCAAAGCGGAGTGATAACTTCTATAACTTCTTAACTTCCAGGAAAGTATTACATGCGGAACTTAAATTAAATCATATAAACTAATAGGAACGGGGACGGTCTGCCGGAGCAGCGCCAAACTGTTCATTCGGTTTATTGCCCATCTCGAAGGTCAGCGTACCGCCTTTCATAATATCTTCGTACGTGATATAGCTTTTCGGATAAGACACCCCATTCAGTCGGACGGACTGAATGTATTTGTTGTCCTTGCTGACTGCCGGAGCCTCTATCACAAATGTCTTGCCTTCCGGAAGATTGACGGTAACTTTTTCGAAAAGCGGACTTCCGAAGACATACACTCCGTGAGACGGATTGACCTGATAGAATCCTAAAGCAGACAACACATGCCAGGCCGACATCTGACCGCAATCCTCATTGCCGATGATGCCATCGGGACGATCGGTATAAAAATTGTGCTGAATGTAACTGACTTTTTCAGCCGTCTTCCACTGCTGACCGGCATAAACATAGAGGTAAGCCACGTGATGACTGGGCTCGTTGCCGTGGGCATACATGCCTATCAGGCCACTGATGTCGGCCGAAGCCTGCTCACCCATATCACCTTCGGCCACAAAGAGCGAGTCCAACTTACTGGCGAAGCGGTCGTCGCCCCCCATCAGACTGATGAGGCCTTCGGGATGCTGAGGCACGAAGAAAGTATAATGCCAGCCATTGCCCTCACAGAAATCACCCCATCCGTGAATAGACAGGAAAGGATCGTAAGGTGCACGCCAACTGCCGTCGTTCATCTTCGGACGGATGAAGTTGATGCTCTTGTCAAAATACTGTTCGTAGTAGTGCCCACGCTTCCAAAAAGTATTATATATATCTTCTTTGCCCATCTTTTGAGCCATCATGGCCAGACCCCAGTCGCCTACGGCATATTCCATGGCAATGGAAGTGGCTTCGGGCATCTTATCACAAGGTATCCAGCCTTTCTCCATCACGTAGGGGACACCCCGCTGCTTGTTGCAAGTAGCTGAAGCGACCATATACTTCAAAGCCCGTTCGGGGTCGAAACCACGGAAACCCTTCAGATAGGCATCGGCTATTACCGGAATGGCACTGTAACCCGGCATTTGATTGGTTTCACCTCCCACTAACGGCCAGATGGGCAACTTACCCTGCTGGTCGTAAATACTCAGCATGGAATTCACCATGTCGGGCACCAACTGAGGTTGAAGAATGGTAAGCAACGGATGAAGAGTGCGGTACGTATCCCACAACGAGAAGGTAGAATAGTTAGTCCAATAGTCGGCCTTGTAGATTTTATCATCGTGCCCACGAAACTCTCCGTTCACATCGGCATACAGTGTCGGAGCAATGAACATGTGATACAAACTGGTATAAAAAATCTTCTTGCCACGTTCGTCACCGCTCTCTACGTTCACACACGAAAGCATCCTGTTCCAACGTCTTTCGGCATCCGTACGAACCTTCTCAAAATTCCATCCGGGTTGCTCAGCCTTCAGATTAGCCAAAGCGTTGGCACAACTGACGGACGAAAGAGCCATCTTGAGCTGCACATGCTTCGGATTGCTCCGAAAGGTCAGTACCCCTTTCACAGCTTCGCCCGACAGACTATCCTGCCCGGCAGGAACATCATCAGCGAATACAGCTACACTTTCAATCGGTTGATCGGACCTCAGCACAAAAAAGACCTTGTGCTGCGGACTCCATCCCTTGGAAAAGCGATATCCCTCAACCGTATATTCATCCACCCGTTTCAACGCAGTCGCAAAGGCACGATCGCCGTTGCCTTCCTTTAAGTTCACCAATAGCCGGGGTGTTCCTTCGGGGTAAGTATAACGATGAATGGCAACACGGTCGGTAGCCGTCAGCTCGGCACGTACGCCATTGTCCATCAGCAACGAATAATAACCGGGAGCGACTTCTTCATTCTCGTGGGAGTAATAGGTCGAACAGGTTCCCTCAATGTTGTCCTGCTCACCACGGGCGGTACGGACATCGCCTACATAAGGCATCAGAAGCACATCGCCCAAATCGGCACACCCAGTACCGCTAAGGTGCGTATGGCTGAAGCCGATCAGCACACTGTCCGAGTAATGATAACCGGAGCACCAGTCCCATCCTTTATGAATGTTTTGCGGTCCGACCTGCACCATGCCCAAGGGGACACTGGCTCCTACAAAGGCATGCCCGTGCCCACCCGAACCGATATAAGGATCTACGTAACGGAGGTAATCCGCACCAACCGTACTGTTTTCTTTCTGTGAAACGCATGCGGACGACATCACAGTCAACAGTCCACACAGCAACATACCTGTGGTAAATGAATGTATTTTCATGGCATTATGTTTGTTTGAAGGTTTTAATCGTTACAGACTATTCAATAAATCCAACTTCCCGTCATTGATTAACTTGATGATCAGCTCACCGAACAAGGTGTTCTGCCAGGCAAACCATTTACGGGTGAACTTTTCAGGATTGTCCTTATGGAACGATTCGTGCATGAAGCCGGTACCGGCATCGGTTGTCATCAGCATACGGAGGCACTGCCTGATTTCCTCGTCGTCCTGACTGGTAAAGGCTTTCATCATGATGCTCATGGGCCACACCATATCGTATCCGATGTGCGGTCCTCCAATGCCTTCGCCCGCCTCTCCCCTGAAGAAATAAGGATTGTCCTCGCTCCAAACAAAGCGGCGTGTATTCTGATAGACGGGATCGTTGACATCGACGTCTCCCAAATAAGGCAGAGCCAACAGGCTGGGCACGTTGGCATCGTCCATCAGTATGCGGCTGCCATAACCGTCTATCTCGTAAGCATAGATTGTACCATATTCAGGATGCTCGCAGGTGGCATATTTTTTCAGAGCCTGCTCTACTTCATTGGCCAGATCCATACATTGACGTGCCAGTTCCCCATTCTTGTTCACTTCCGTCAGAATCTCGGCCGCTTTCCGCAAAGAAGTCACGGCAAAGAAGTTGGACGGAATGAGAAAAGGCAGGGTTGTAGCGTCGTCCGACGGACGGAAAATGGAGACTATCAGACCTACCGGATTGGCAGGTGCTCCCCAACCGTCGTTGATGGTAGTATCGGTAGCACGTTCGGTTTTGCGCTGGAAACGGTAAGGCCCCCTATCCTCTTTACGCTGCTGTTCCTTGAAGGTACGAAGTACGTTACCGATAGCCTTCAGCCAGCTTTCATCGAAGATACCGGTATCGCCCGTCACTTTCCAATAGTGATAGGCAAGCCGCAACGGATAGCACAAAGAGTCTATCTCCCATTTGCGCTCGTGCAGTTCGGGCTTCATGGCTGTGCGGTCGGTTTCCCATTCACTCTCGGTTGGTCCGTCGTTGAAAGCATTGGCATACGAATCGAGATTGATGCACATAAACTGACGGCGAATGACTCCTTCGAGCATTGCTTTCAGCTGGGGATCGTCGTTGGCAAACTGTACATAAGGCCACACCTGGGCGCCGGAATCGCGCAGCCACATGGCATGAATGTCTCCCGTATAGACGAAAGTATCCGGCTTACCATCCAACATGCGGAAGTGTACGGTAGTATCTAATGTATTGGGAAAACAGTTCTCGAACATCCAGGCCAGATAAGGATTCTTCAGCAATGCCTTTATTTCAGCAATCTTCTTTTCGATGACATCAGACCGGAACAGACGCTCTTCCGGCTTGGGACGCTGACTGATGTAACGTCCCACGTTATCGTTTTGTACTGTCAAGGAGGACACTTCCGGAAGTTGTCCAACCAGATAAGACATCCCGTAACGGTCTTCGGCTGCGGCAGTGCCCGATACCAATCCCGCCAACATCAGGGCGGCAGCCAGTAGATTTTGGTTCATCATATATTCTATTTACTTATTTTACTTAAGTTTCGCAAGTCTCAACTTCTTAGTTGACGAGGCTTCAGTTAACAAGGCTACTAGGCTGGAACTCCCTATTTGATAAAGTGCTGCTTGAAACGACTCGCTACAAACGCCTTGTTAACTCGTCAACTTGTTGCTTGTCAACTGTAACTTGAGCTTGCGAAAGTTGAATTATCTTACTTGACTACAATTTCATCGGTAAACAACCAGCCCATCACCTCCCGATTCATAAATCCCTGGAAACGGACATACCGAACTTTTGCATTGCCTTCCCACCGATAATTGCGGAAGGTTAGCCGTTCCTCGGTGACAGGAACGTCGGTCACAATGCGCTTCACCTCGTCGAAGTGGAGACCATCCTCGGACAAAGAAATCACCACCTCCTTCGGGAGCCATACTTCAGGCCCCCGCAGTTGCAGAAAGTCCGCTTCCACCAGGCTGATATCCGTCAGTTTGCCCAAATCGATGGTTACGTCCACATCCTTGCACAGAAAGCCTTGCCAGCGACGGTCGCCATACGTCCAGCCTCCACGCAAACCATCAGTGAGCGTAGAATCGCCCGCTGCCGGATAAGCTGATGAGAAAGGTTGGGCATACGTCACCGGACAATGCAAAGCAAGATGTTCGACCGGCTGCAGAGACTCCGGACGCTCACCCACTTCTTTATTCAGGTCGAAAGGATGGTAGCCCTGCGACTGCAACCATTCAGTCTCCCTTAAGACGGTTTTCCGGAAACGAATCCAGTCTTTACGATCCGGCTCTGTCCACGCCACTTCGGCCAATGCCAGCAGGCGCGGATAAATCATATATTCGGCATGCTCGGCGGTAGGAATATACTCGGCCCAGACATTGGCCTGCACCCCTTTGATGAACCGACGCTGTCCGTCGGACAATTCTTCAGGAACAGGATTGTAGGAATATACTTTCTCCAAGGTCAGATAACCGCCAATCGCTTCGGGCTGCGTCACAGGAGCATCCTGATAAGCATCCAAATAGCAATACTCGCCGGGAGTCATGACAACATCGTGACCAGCCTTCGCGGCAGCAACGCCTCCCTGCTCGCCCCGCCACGACATTACAGTAGCACTCGGAGCCAGTCCACCTTCCAGAATCTCGTCCCAGCCTATCAGTTTGCGGCCGTGACTGTTGAGGAACTTTTCAATACGACGAATCAAGTAGCCCTGCAACTCCTTCTCGTCTTTCAATCCCTCCTCGCGAATACGTTTCTGACACTTCGGGCACTTCTCCCAACTGCTTTTAACCGCTTCATCTCCACCGACATGGATGTACTCCGAAGGGAAAAGTTCCATCACTTCCAACAATACGTTCTGCAGAAATGTAAATGTTTCCTCATTGCCTATGCATAATTCACCGTTCTGATAAGGCTTACCCGAGCAGGATAACTGAGGAAATACGGCCAGTACTTCTTCCGAATGACCGGGCATCTCGATTTCAGGAATGACAGTGATATGCAGCTTACGGGCGTGTTCCACGATTTCACGCACATCGTCTTGCGTATAATATCCGCCTTCGGCACCTGCTTCATCCCGGCGACAATACTTACGGCCTCCCCTCCACCAGGCTTTCCAGTTGGGATAAGGACGATAGGCGGTCTGCTCCGTCAGTTGAGGGTAACGTTTGATTTCCAGCCGCCAGCCCGCACCGTCGGTCAGATGCCAATGGAAACGGTTCAGCTTGTAACGGGCCATGGCATCAAGCTGCTTCATCACAAACTCCTTCGAACGGAAGTGTCGCGATACGTCGAGATGCAGACCACGGTAACTGAAACGTGGATAGTCGTCAATGTCCACACAAGGCAAACTCCAGCTATCTTCTTCAGCTCCTTTCTCCGCCAGTTGCAACAGGGACTGGAAAGCATAGAAAAGTCCCGCCTCCGTAACAGCCTCAGCATGCACACCCTCGGGACTGATCGTCAAGGTGTAACCTTCGGCAGCATTTATCTCCGGAATAGAATCGACCAAATTGAAACGGAAAGGCACCTGTTCGTCCTTTGACGACTGTAGGCCGAATGGAGAAGAAGTCAGCATAGCAACCAGATTTGCGCGTTCAGTCCCCTTCAGGTTAGTGAAGAATTTTCCTCCAGATGCAAATGTAAAAGTACCCGCAGAAAGCTTACATCTTTGGGGCTGAGGAATAAGTGATACTGCCGACTGCGCAGAGGCGCAACTAATTTCTGCAACTAATGCCAACAGAAGAGGCAGGATAAATATCAAACGGAGTTTCATGACCTAAATGTATTAAAAAGCATGTTACGAGTTGTCTTCGGCCGCCTAAATTACCAAAAATATTGTAAAATCAAAAGGTTAGCCGACGAAGAAAAGCAAGGTCATTGAAGAAGTCCGTCCCATTACTGCCGATTCTCCATCATGTCCCGATAACGGACAGTCCTGTCTTGTCGGTCAGTCAATGGAAATTCGTCGTTCAAAACATCTTCCCGTACCGTATCGGGTAAATCGGTCCAACGGGAAGCCGGCAAAGAATAATTGCCATATACCGGCAAAAGTGCAGGAGTCTGTTCAGGCGCAAGAAAAACATAAGCTGCATATCCAAGGGCACACAGCAAAACGACTCCCGCCGTCAACATCCCGTATCGACGAAAAGGAACAGTCCTGCCACGTACACAGCGGGAAACCTCCAACGCCGACGGATACCGTTCTTCCGGATTGCGACGCGTACATTTCCGCGAAACAGCTGCCAGCTGCTTATCCTTAATACATTCGGCCATCTCGCCAATAATGATGCCCAACGAATAAATATCGGCACGCAAGTCAAGAGGCTGTCCTGGCTTCAAGGCTTCGGGAGCCAGGTAATAGCGGGTACCGGCAGGCAGCTTCAACGCATCGTAGTCATCACAATCGGACAAGCCGAAATCAATCAGCTTCACATTATAGCCATTATGGGTCACCAGAATGTTTTCCGGTTTCAGGTCACGGTGTACAATCTGTTTTCCGTGCAGATAATGAAGCGCACTGCAAAGTTCGGTTATAAACTTACGCACCAGTTCCGGCGTCAGCAGGCCACGTTGCATAAACTCCTTCAGAGTGATTCCGTCGATGTACTCCATCACAATGCAATGCCCCAGCTCCGGCAAAGTTTCCCAACCTAAGGCTCTGCAGATATGGGGATGTTCCAATTGATACCCGATATCGAACTCTTTCCGCAATGCCTGTTCGTAGAAATTGCTGCCAATGTATTCGGGCTTCAACGCTTTCAGAATATGCAAACGGTTGTAGCGCTGACAACGGAACAGACGTGCATAGCCCGACACGGACACATACACTTCGCTCAGATTCGAGAAGCGCTGCTCGCCCGACTGAACGTCAGCATCGATAAATCCGGACGAAACTTCATTCTCTGCCATTGGCCAGACCGTTTAATAACGTCAATCCTCCGTTGCGCCCTGCAATGAAAGGCGAAAGCTTCACACCGTCGCGCAAGACGTAAGGCAGGAAAAGCGGTTGTCCCATCAGGAAAGAAACAGCCTCGAAGCGGTCGCCCACCAGCAATTTGGATTGCCGGGCTTCCCTTACTTCAAACAGATCGCCTCCTTCGTAGTGCAGACGCAGATAACGGTTAGGCGACCATCCGATCTCCAACTCCGAACCGGGAGCCAACTCACGGGTTACAATCTGATGAGCCGAGAAAAACGATGAATTATAAACCGGACTGTTCTTCAGCCACGTGCAAAACTGCTTGAAACTGGCATGCCCCACGTATCGCGCCAGAACATCCAACGTACGCATACGCGGCAAATGAGAATCACCCACATATCCCCACAAACGTTTCAAAGTAGATGTTGAGACCAAATCGTTCACCTGCTGCTTCAGATGCAGAGAAAACTCATCGAAATCGGTCGATGTCTGCAACGGCTTCTGGTATGTCTTCTCTACCTGCAGCAACAATTCTGCAATCTCCGGTTTATATATATTCATTTTTGTCTTGCATTATTTCACGAGACAAACTTACAGAAAATCTCTGAAATAAAAGCAGAAATTCAACAGAATCACAACATTGGAATTGAAAATTAGACAAGTAATTTAAAAATACGTCATCAGAGGATGTACAACAAGCATCTAACCACCCCAACATCTTGCCTCCAAAAGGATTACTGTACCCCTATTGACCAAAAAGAAAATAATATTCTAATATTTCGTCCGATATTCATGCGGCGTAATCCCCGTTACTTTCTTAAACACTCTTGTGAAATGCTGAGGATATTGAAATCCCAAACCATATGCTACCTGACTGATGGAACTTGTCGGAATAAGCAATTGCTCTTTGGCTATATCAATTATTTTGTTTTGTATCCATTCCAAAGCAGTCTTCCCTGTCTCTTTCTTAATCAAGTCGCCAAAGTAATTTGTTGAAAGACAAAGTTCACTGGCACAATATTTCACTGTAGGCAATCCTTTCTGCAATACATTTTCTTCAGAAAAATAATTATCGAGCAATCTTTCGAAACGTGTCAATATATCACGGTTGACATCCTGTCTTGTAATAAATTGGCGTTCGTAGAAACGAAGACAGTAGTTAAGCAACAGTTCAATGTTATTTGCTATCAGACGTTTGCTTAACCGATCAATAGAATGTTGAAGCTCTTCCTGTATTTTCATCAAGCAATCAATAAAGGTAACACGTTCCCGTTCAGAAAGATGCAGCGCCTCATTGACTTCGTATGAGAAAAAACTATATTCCTTGATACTACGCCCAAGATTGGTACCACGAATAAAATCCGGATGAAAACATAATGCATACCCCTGAGGCTGAAACTCTTCACCTGTATCCTCAATGCCAATAACTTGTCCAGGAGCCAGACAAACGATCGAACCTTTCTGATAATCGTACCGCTGACGCCCATAAAGCAGGTCACAATTCTTCTCATCTTTCAAGAATACCACATAAAAGCTAAACGTATGCCGCATATGTCGCATAGGCCGGGCTTTTGAAAGGTCTATTACGCTTACTTGCGGATGCAAAGTCTCCACACCAAGCATATCGTCGTATTCCGTCACCGTTTCTATATTCAATAAGGTCTTGTCCATTTCTTCGTCGTTTGAGATTGCTTACGCACAAAAGTAGTGAACATTATTGGCTTTGCCATACATCACATGTAAAATCCGTGTTTCCGTGAAACAGATCCGTATTTTATATCATTTAAGTTTCTCAAGTTTATTAATCGGTTGTAATTAAGGAGTTAAGAAGTTAAGGAGTTAAGCCGATACATTGTGAGCTGTTTGCTTCTCTATTGGCTTTTAACTCCTAAGCCCGTCCAAGACGGGCGATAACTCCTTTTAACTTCTTTAACTCCTGAAAGTTCCGCACTTGCGAAACTTGAGTATCATTCGCATTAATACACTGATTACGAGTTAAAAGAAACTGTGAATACGTGAAGTCACTCCGTGTTTTGTATAACAACAAAGTGGATGATACGGTCTAACTTTGCAAAGTAATTCAAAAACAAACTATGTAATGAAACAAGAATCAGAAGTCAGTATAGCGTTGAAAAGCTTAGTAAACAGCTATGCAACATTACATGCAGTCCGTTGCTATGACAAATACGAGAACATTCATTGCAATGTTACTTGTCACACTGCAAACCACATTGTGTGCACAAGACCATCAAAGAAATGAACAGAATATGAGAAACAAGAAAATACTCGTGACGTTCTTCTCACGAGCTGGCGAGAACTATAACGTAGGACATATTGAGAAGGGCAACACTCATATTATAGCCGAGATGATAGCACAAGAAACAGGAGCCACCTCTTTTCACATTCAACCTGTTACTCCTTACCCCGATGATTATACAGAATGTACGGAAGTAGCCAAACGGGAATTAAATGCCCATGCCCGCCCTGCCGTTAAAGGAGATGCAGCAATTGAAGATTACGACATCATCTTCATAGGTTATCCCAACTGGTGGGGAGACATGCCCATGCCTGTATATACCTTTATCGAGAAACATGATTGGCAAGGAAAAACCATCATCCCATTTTGTACTCACGAGGGGAGCGGTCTGTCCGGCACGGAAAGTAAACTAAAGTCTGCCTGTCAAGGTTCTTATGTACTGAAGGGATTAGCGGTAATAGGAACTACAGCACAAAACAAACAGGAACAGGCACGACAAAGTGTGAAAAACTGGTTAAACAAGTTGGACTATTAAAAACTCTATTCATGAAAGATGTAATGATTCTCACCGGAGCCGGACAAATCGGAATGGCCATAGCCCGGCGTATGAGTTATGGAATAAAGATTATTGTAGGCGACAAGCGTATGGAAAATGCGGAAACAGTTGCTGATACGATGAACAAAGCCGGATTCGATGCCGTTCCTGTTGAAATGGATTTGGCAGACCGACAATCCATCCTTGGACTGATAAATACGGCACAACAATTTGAAGAAATCTCAATGCTCGTCAATGCAGCCGGAGTTTCGCCCTCGCAAGCCTCTATCGAAACCATACTGAAAGTGGACTTATACGGTACTGCGGTTCTATTAGAGGAAACGGGTAAAGTCATTAAATCTGGCGGTGTCGGCTTGACAATATCCAGCCAGTCAGGACATCGTTTGCCTGCACTCGGTGCGGAAACAGACAGGCAACTTGCCTGCACACCGACCGAAAAGCTATTGGGTCTTGAATTTCTGCAACCTTGTAATATTCATGATACGCTCCATGCCTATCAGCTGGCTAAGCGTTGCAACGTGAAGCGCGTCATGGCTGAAGCCGTCAAGTGGGGTAAGCGTGGGGCACGTATCAACTCCATATCTCCCGGTATCATTGTCACACCGCTTGCTCTTGATGAGTTCAACGGAGTACGTGGCGATTTCTATAAGAATATGTTTGCAAAATGCCCGGCAGGTCGCCCCGGTACTGCAGATGAAGTAGCGAATGTAGCAGAGTTGCTGATGAGCAACCGGGGAGCATTCATCACCGGAGCAGACTTTTTAGTAGACGGAGGAGCTACAGCTACCTATTTTTACGAAGATGAATCTAAATAATGAATGATGCTGGCAAAAGCTTTAATACAGCTGTTCTGCCAGCATCATTATGTATTATCAAACATTACCTTAAAAACACATCCATCACCTGTCCACATCTGTTAAATCTGCGTCATTGACGTGCCTTTCTCTGTTTTATCTTCTAAAAATCCTATCTTTGCACAAATAAGGAAACGTGCGACAAAGACAGCTATACAGCCTGGCTGCACAAGACCCGACGAAATCAAACCAATACTATAACAATATGAAACATCTAAATCTTTTGCTTATGGCAGCAACCATGACGTGTGGAGCATGCGGAAGTGTCCAGAACAGTGATACACCGGATGCAGAAAACCTCATCCAGCGTTCGGACATCCGTATCGAAAACCGCCGTATGACGCCCGAAGCCCTGTGGGCCATGGGACGTATCGGAAGCGTGGCACCCTCGCCCGACGGTAAGCAGATAGCCTATGCCGTCACTTACTACAGCGTACCCCAAAACAAGAGCAACAGCGAACTGTTTGTCATGAACGCCGACGGCAGTGCCAACACGCAAATCACCCGTAGCGCCCTGCGCGAAAACCAACCCGCCTGGATAAAGGGTGGCCAGAAGCTGGCTTACCTCAGCACCGAGAGCGGAAGCAGCCAGGTATGGGAGATGAACCCCGACGGAAGCGGAAAGCAACAGCTGACCTGTTACGATGGCGATATTGAAGGCTTCTCCTTCAGCCCCGACGGCAAAAAGCTGCTCTTCATTGCCCAAGTCAAAACGGTGCAAAGCACCAAAGACAAATATCCCGATCTGGACAAGGCAACGGGTATCATTGTCACCGACCTGATGTACAAGCACTGGGACGAATGGGTAACCACGGCCCCACACCCCTTCATAGCCGACTTCGACGGTTCGGCCATCAGCAACGTGACAGACATCCTGCAAGGCGAGCCCTATGAAAGCCCCATGAAGCCCTGGGGAGGCATCGAACAGCTTGCCTGGAGCCCAGACGGCAAGGAAGTAGCCTACACCTGCCGCAAAAAGACAGGATTGGAATATGCCATTTCCACCAACTCGGACATCTACATCTACGACTTGGCCAGCAAACAGACACGTAACATCACCGAAGAAAACAAAGGTTACGACACCAATCCGCAATACTCGCCCGACGGCAAATATATTGCCTGGCAAAGCATGGAGCGCGACGGCTACGAAGCCGACTGGAACCGCCTGTTCATCATGGATCGCGCGACGGGCGAAAAACAATTCGTCAGCCAGCAGTTCCCTTCCAACGTCGATGCCTTCCTGTGGAACAACGATTCGAAAAGCATCTTTATCCTGGGCGTATGGCACGGCGAAACACACATTTATAACATCGACCTGACGAACGGCAACCAGCTGCGTTCGGTGACCAACGGTGTATATGACTACGGCTCGATGGCCCTCTGCGGCAACAA
>ULTX01026850.1_pt1 | contig 28368 bp, 20 predicted proteins | sample 1958041 | NCBI WGS metagenome assembly ULTX01 (sample SAMEA4835747, study PRJEB28245) | human gut metagenome | biome: gut microbiome; material: fecal sample | place: Denmark | collected 2008
TGGGTAGCATCGACCTCAGCGGCGCCACCTACCGGGAGGCGATTACCAACCTGGCATTTATCAATGCGGTGGATCCCTACATCGGCTGGAATAAGGAGACCAGCGGCACCGTCGTGCCCTTGACCGAGGCGAACGTGGAAAAAATGAAAGCTATGACATCGCTGTTTATTAACAATAAAGGGCTGGTCGATATTTCCGACATTCAATACTTCACCGGACTGACCAGTTTGGCTTGTTACGGTAATTACCTGACCGAGCTGCCTGTGGAGAACCTGACCAATCTGACCCTCTTGGACTGCTCCGGTAATCAGCTTACCGGGCTGTCCGTGGGGAGCCTGACCGAACTGACCACCTTGAATTGCGACAATAACCACCTTACCGAGCTTGATATCAGAGACCTTACGAACCTGACAGGCTTGAATTGCGGCAACCAGACGAACGCCGCAGGCGAGCTCCAGGAGCTGAAACTTATCCTGACATCGGTGCAGAAAGATACGTGGGAAAGAGACTGGAAGAATAAGGAAAACAACGCAAACGTCACTGCGGAAGTGAAAGATTTAGGCAGCACCGCCCACTAGTAAACCCCTTCCGAGGCCTCCGACAGCCGGCCGAGGTACCTCAGGAGAAAAATGGAATAAAAATCAGGCGGCGAAACTCGCCGTTGTAGTAATAATAACTTTAAAACAACCCAAAATTATGAATATTGTACCGCAGATTACAAATCTGCGGTAACATAGAGATTACAAATCTGCGGTAACATAGGGGGCTGCGGTAACATACAAGGATTCGTGTTCCGGCAGATTTGCAATCTGCCGGATTTTCAGTACAGGAAAAATCCTGCGATTCCGCAAAGCACAATCAACAAGATAGGATTTACCTTATATCGGTGGGAAGCCACAAAGGTAGTGGCGAACAGCAGGATGCTGATGACAATCTGATAGCTATCCGTTCCGAAGTTCTCTCCGTTCATCAGTACCAATGCGGCGGCGGCCAACAGTCCCACTACACCGGGACGGAGACCGGAGAAAACAGCGGCAACTGCCGGATGTTTCTGATATTTCAGGAAGAACTTACTGATGGCAATCATCAGGATGAACGATGGAAGCACTACCGAGAAAGTGGCCAAGGCAGAACCCAAGACGCCGATGGCGTGTGAATAACCGGCATTGACAATGGCTGTATATCCCACGTAAGTGGCCGAATTAATGCCGATGGGGCCTGGGGTCATCTGACTGATAGCGATAATATCTGTGAACTCTGAAGAGCTCAGCCATTCGTATCGTGTCACTACTTCGCCTTGAATCATGGAAAGCATGGCATAGCCGCCTCCAAATCCGAAAAGACCGATTTTGAAGAATGTATAGAAAAGCTGTAAGAATATCATGCGTTGTTTCCTCCTTTGTCTTTGGTTAGTTTCTTGGACTGATAACGGCCGTAGAAGTATCCTCCAAGACCGCTCAGGATGATGATATAGATGGGTGAGAATCCGACAAGCCAGATAAGCAAAGCTGAAACTACCGGAATCCAGATGTTATAGCGGCTGATCTGTGCCGACTTGGCCATCTTGAAGGTAGGAGCGGCAATGAGGGCAACTACTGCCGGACGTATACCTTTAAATACCCGTTCCACAGGTTCGTAATGCTGGAACTGACGAAAGAAAAGAGCGATGGTCAGAATGATAAGAAACGAAGGCATAACGGTTCCCAGCGCCATCCAGAAAGCTCCCCAGAATTTCCGGAGCTTATAGCCGATAAAGATGGAGATATTGACAGCGAAGATACCTGGAACCGTCTGCGCTAAAGCCAGCAGGTCCAGAAAGTCTTCCTTGCTAATCCATTTTCGCTTGTCTACCAGTTCAGCTTCGATGATGGGAACCATGGCATATCCTCCTCCGATGGTGAATACTCCAATGCGGAAAAAGATGAGAAAAGATTTCAGATAAAAGTTTGTCATATGTCTTTATGCATTGTTTTCTTGTTTCATATAGGTGCTGGGCGGCATGCCGTAAAACTTCTTGAATGTATCTGTGAAATACTTCGGATCGGCAAATCCCATCCGGTCCGAAACTTCAGCCACGGTGTATTTCCGGGTCTTTAGCAGCAAAGCTGCTTCCTGCATGCGGATGTTTCGGATGAAATCATTGGGAGCGATACCTGTTAGAGCTTTCAGCTTGTTGTAGAAACTGGTTCGGCTCATATTCATCCGGCTGCATAGTACATCTACCGTCAGATCGTTTCCTAATTCTTCTTTGATAATCTGGGTTACCCGCTGCATGAATTCATCGTCCAGACTGGTAGGAAGTTGTACTTCAACAGGTTCTTCCGGTAGTTTGGTTACTTGCTGGCGGTACTGTCGTCGTAACAGTTCGCGGTTCTGTAACAGGCTTTCGATGTGTGCCTTCAATACTACCAAATCGAACGGCTTGACCACATACAAATCCGCTTTGGTTTCCAATCCGCTCAGGATATGCGACTGGTCGCCCAAAGCTGTCAGCAGAATAAAGGGAATGTGGCTGGTGTCCAGCTGAGTCTTTATACGGTTACACAGTTCATATCCGTCCATTCCTGGCATCATGACATCCGAAATTATCAAATCCGGCATTTGTGTCTTTATCTTTTCCAAAGCGACAATTCCGTTCTCGGCCCCCATTGTATGGTAATGTGCAGAAAGGCTCTGACAGAGGAATTTCTGTAGGGCTATATTGTCTTCTACAATGAGTATCGTAGGACAGTCTTTCCGATTGTCTGACTGTGTGGCTTCCTTTTCTTTTCCGGATTCCTGTGCTGTACTTGCATTGAGAACAGATGCTGTTATTTCATTAGTCTCATCGGGAGAAAGGGTATGTTCCGGTTCATATTGGTACCGGCTGCTCCGTATCGGGAAACTGATCAGAAAACTGGTACCTACATTTTCTGTGCTGTGGAAAGAGATTTTCCCTTCATGGTTCCGGATGAGCCGATAAGTGAGAAGCATACCGATACCGCTTCCGGTAATGAGCTGGTTGGTGGCGTTTGCTCCTCGGAAAAGGTACTTGAAGAGTTTCTTCTGGTCCTTCTGTGGAATACCGATACCGGTATCGCTGATGGAGAGTGTCCAGTTTCCTTTATGCTCACCGACTTCTACAGTGACTGTTCCTCCTTGTAGTGTATATTTCAAGGCATTGGACAGAAGATTACGCAGGATGGAATCTATCTTGTTCTGATCTATCCAGACTTCCAACTCCCGGGAAGCTGGTTTGAAATGCAAAGACACCCCTTTCCGCTCGGCATACTGCTGGAACTGTTGGAGATATTTGCTCAGGTATTCGTTCAGGTGAGTACGGGTAACCAGTACTTTCGAACTGTACAGTTCTTCCTTTTGGAAGTTCATCAGGTTGTTTGCCAGGTTCGAGAGATTGTCTGTGCTTTGAAGGGCCAGTGTCAGGTTCTGCATTCCTTCCGGAGTCAGTTGTTCGCTCTTTTGAATTTCGGCCAACGGTGCCTTGATGAGGGTAAGCGGGGTACGTATGTCATGAGCGGTATGCACAAAAAAATTAATCTTCTCTTGTGAAATACGCCGGTCTTTCCGAATCATCTGGTAACGGGTATACAGGTAGACAGCTCCTACCGTCAACAGAATATAGAGTGTGAAAGCCCAATAGGATAACCAGAAAGGTGGAAGGACTGTTATTTCCAGTTCGCGTTCCTGAAATACCTGGTGGGTATCCATCAGGATGGCACGTACCTTCAATGTATAAGTGCCTGGTGAGAGGTTGGTATAACGGATGGTGCCGTTGGCCGAAGGTTGTGACCAGGTATCGAAGAATCCTTCCAGTTTCCAGCTGTAGTGGATATTAGAAGGATTGTCGTAATTGATGGAAGAAACCTGCATGGAGAAGGAATTCTGGTCGTAGTCCAGCGTCAGTTCCTGTGTTTCGTTGATGAGGCGGGTCAGCGGAGAGCCTTTCTCGTCCGGATGCACCGGCTGGTAATTGATGGTCAGGTTACTGAAGACCATCTGGCTGGTGAATTTCTCAGGTAAGTTTAAACTGTCCGGCAGGATAAAAGCTCCTTCGTTACTGCCCAGGATGAGTTTTCCGGATCGGGTGCGGATGGCTGCGCTTTGAGTGAAACTGTTGGATGGGAACCCCTGTTCCTTGGTCCAGTTGATGATTTCTTTCTTTTTCACATACAGCTGGCTCAGACAGCTGGCGGTACCCATGAAGATATCTCCGTACCGGTTCGGTACAATGCTGTAGATATTGTTGGATGTCAGCCCGCTGTTTTGGGTATTGTAGTTTTCTATCTGGTTAGTACGGTTATCAATAACAAACAATCCTTCCGAATAGGTACCCAGATAGGTATATCTGCCGTCGGGAGTCTGGTAAATGGTATTGATTCCCCCCATGCGGTTGTCGTCGGCATAGGCGGTCAGTTGTCTGGATATCTTATCGAATACGTAGAGTCCTTGAGTCGTGCCTATCCACATTCGTTTTTCGTCATAGGTAGTGATGTTTGTTATGGGGTAGGGGGCATTGTATATTTCAGACTGCCCGGTTTCCGCATCGTATTTCCGGAAACTGTACGCTCCTCCCATCCAGAACATGCCGTCTTTGTCTTTATACAGGCTGCGGATGTATTTGTCGGGCATCATGCGTGGGGAATCCGCCATCTGTGGCGTGAATGTCACTTGATGGGTTCTTTTGTTGATGCGGTAGATGCCGGACATATATCCGCCTACCATGATTATGCCCGGAGTAGTTTCGCACAGGGAAATGAAGATACGGTTATCGTTAGGGGTATCTTTGCTGTTGGCTGTGATGTAGTTGGTCCATAGATTGCGGCCCGCAGAATAGCAGCTGATTCCGTTGCTGGTAGCGAACCAGATATCACCGTCAGAATCTTCAAAAATAGCATTTACCCGATTGTCTATCAGTGAATTGGAACGGTCTGGCGAGTGCCGTAACTGTGTGTAGGCCGGATAGAGCTCTGAATAGATGGTGATTCCTGTCGGGTATGTGACATTCCATATCTGGCGCTTCTCGTCTACATACAGGTCCTTGATGATGCTTCCGTTCATCTTGTTCGGACTTTCATAGTCTTCTTTCAGCAGATGTTTCATCTGATAGGTCTGCATATCGAGTGTATAGACACCGTCTGCATCGGTGGCTATCAGTACTTCCTGTTTGCCGGGCGACGGATAGGGCTTGATGACATTGATTCCTACGTCTTTCAATGAATTTCCCAGATTCAAGACAGTACCTTTGTCTACCTGATAGACAAACAGACTGTTTTGTACGGTATTGATAAGCAATTGCTTGGTCTGTGGATGGTAATACAGGTAGCTGAAGCGAAGCTTGGGGTTCTGATAAATCCGTTTTACCAGACTGGGCTTATCCGGATAGAACTGTACCTGATAAATGTCTGAAATGGTAGAAAAATAGAAAATGGATGAATCTCCTTCAGTGATGCTGGTAATCTCGTTGGCGACTTTTTCATAGACAGTCTCGAAACGTTGAGTATCTGTGTAGAAACGCACAATGCGGTTTCCACAGCAGAACCAGAGCCTGTCGCTGCTGTCGAAATAGGTCGCGGTAATGGGAGACTGTTTCAGATGAGGAAATTGGGCATAGAAATCGAAATCAAGTTTGAATGTATCTTGTAGTTCATTATATTGGAATACGTAACCGTCTTTCCCATACACCCATAAGTCGTGGTTCGAACTGTTGGTGATACGGTTCATATCCGGAAAAAAACTGATTGCCTTGTTGTCTTTCCGTAGTTCATAAGGTGTGAAATTCTTTCCGTCAAAACGGTCCATGCCCTGGTGAGTCAGAATCCACATGTATCCGCGGCTATCTTTGTTGATAGCCAGTACACGACGGCTGCTGAGGCCTTCTGAGGTACCGATATATTTATAGATTTGAGCAGATACAGGTAAGGCGGCCAGCAAAAAGAGAAGCAGACTGGATATGTATAAAGACAATTTCCGTATCATATAATTTCTACTAAAAATAGAGTCTCATAAAAAAGGGTTTCCCCCGCTGGTAACAGGGGGAAAACCCTTAGAGAATTTATTCAGTTAAACTCCGGTCGGTAAGGCCGAAAATTATTTCTGCATATGGGCTTCTACCCATTTACGTGCATTGACGAAGGCTTCCATCCATGGGGTAATCTGATCTTCTTTCACACGGTCTGCCGGGTAATAGGCATTTTCCCATGGGAAGCAGGCACGTTCCAGATGTGGCATCATGGCCAGGTGGCGTCCGTCTTGCGAAGCAATACCGGCAATGCTGTAGTCTGAACCGTTCGGGTTACCCGGATATTCATCGTATGAATATTTCAGAACTACGTTATAATGATCTTCCGGATAAGGCAATGAGAACTTACCTTCGCCGTGAGCTACCCAGATACCCAGTTTGGAACCGCTCAAAGAACCGAACATTACACTGCGGTTCATCGGTACGGTTACACCCAGGAATGCTGATTCGAACTTGTGTGAATCATTATGCAACATCTTGCCCTGTTTCTTGTCTTCCGGAGTAATCAGTCCCAGTTCCATCATCAGCTGACAACCATTGCAGACTCCTAATGACAAGGTGTCCTGACGGGCATAGAAGTTATCAAGAGCAGCTTTTGCTTTCGGGTTGAAGAGGAAGGTACCTGCCCATCCCTTAGCTGAACCCAAAACGTCGGAGTTGGAGAAACCGCCGCAATATACTACCATGTTGATGTCTTCCAGTGTTTCGCGTCCGCTTACCAGGTCGGTCATGGTTACGTCTTTTACGTCGAAGCCGGCCAGATACAGCATGTAGGCCATTTCGCGTTCGCCGTTTGTTCCTTTTTCACGGATGATGGCTGCCTTGATACCACTTGGGGTGCGGCGATCCGGATTAAGGCCGAACTGCGACAGTTTACCGGTAAATGATTTGTCGAATACCAGTTCCAGCGGTTGCTGCTTGTAGTTTTCGAAACGTTTCTTGGCACAGCCGTTCATGCTCTGCTTACGGTCGAGCAGGTAAGAAGTAGAGTACCATACATCACGCAGATAGTCGATACCGAACTGGTAGGTAGCATCGTCTTTTGTTACCAGAATGTGACGTTCTTCAGTCGGTTTACCCAGCTTGATGTAACCTACACCGGCGTCTTCAAGAATCTTCTTCACTTCAGATTTGTGTTTGTCGGCTACTTGGATGACAACACCCGGATTTTCGGCAAACAGCACTTTTACGATGTCATGGTCTGTAAACTTGTCGAGGCTGATTTCCATACCGCCATCCATGTTGGCGAAGCACATTTCCAGCAGTGTCGTAATCAGACCGCCGGCAGAAATATCGTGTCCGGCCAGAATCAGTCCCTTGTTGATGAGTTCCTGGATGGCCAGGAAAGCATCGCGGAAATATTCCGGATTCTGTACGGTAGGTACATCGTCGCCAATCTTGTTCAATGACTGGGCAAAAGCAGAACCTCCCAGACGGAGTTGGTCGAAACTGAAATCGATGTGGTAGAAAGTAGATTTTTCCTTGTTGACCATCACTGGTGAGATTACTTTCTTCACGTCAGAAACTTCACCGCCTGCAGATACGATGACGGTTCCCGGGCTGATAATCTTTTCACCGTTCGGGTATTTCTGAGTCATGGACAAGGAATCTTTACCGGTAGGTACATTGATTTGCAGTGCACAGCAGAAATCAGAAAGGGCTTTTACGGCAGTATACAGACGTGCGTCTTCGCCTTCCTGTGAACGGCATGGCCACATCCAGTTGGCAGACAGGGAAATACTGTCCATACCTTCGGCCAGCGGAGCCCATACCAGATTGGTCAACGCTTCTGAAACGGCCAATACTGAACCGGCTGCCGGATTAGCCAAGGCAGCTTGGGGAGCGTGTCCCAAAGCTGTAGCGATACCTTTTTCACCACGGTAATCGAGGGCTACCACACCACAGTCGCTCAACGGCAGTTGCAACTCACCCTGACACTGCTGACGGGCAATCTTACCAGTTACAGAACGGTCTACCTTGTTGGTCAACCAGTCTTTACAAGCCACAGCTTCCAGCTGTAATACATTATTTATATAGTCATTCAGTTTCGTTACATCGTATGACACGTTTTCGTAGTGGCGTTCTACAGTCTTGTCTACCATATAGGTCTTCGGTGAAGAACCGAACATTTGGTCTACAGCCAGGTCGAACGGACGTACGCCGTCTGCCTGTTCGAACGCGAAACGATGGTCACCGGTAGTTTCACCTACTACGTACATTGGAGCACGTTCACGTTCGGCAATCTGTTGTACATGTTCGATGGATTTTTCGTCGATAAGCAGCCCCATACGTTCCTGAGATTCGTTGGCAATGATTTCCTTGGCAGACAAGGTTTCGTCACCGATAGGAAGTTTGTCCATATGAATCAGTCCACCGCAGTCTTCTACCAGTTCCGACAGACAGTTTACGTGCCCGGCTGAACCATGGTCGTGGATAGAGACAATCGGGTTGGTATCTTCCTCGCAGAGGGCGCGTACTACGTTGTAGGCACGTTTCTGCATTTCTGCATTGGCACGTTGTACGGCATTCAGCTCGATACCGGAAGAATAACGTCCGGTTTCTACAGAAGAAACAGAACCGCCACCCAAACCGATGCGGTAGTTGTCACCACCCATAACAACGACTTCGTTTCCGGCTGTGGGTGTACCTTTCAGACAGTCACGCTGCGTACCGTAACCTACACCTCCTGCCAGCATGATTACTTTATCGTAAGCATATTTTTCACCGTTTTCCTGATGTTCGAAAGTCAGAACAGAACCGCAGATAAGCGGCTGTCCGAATTTGTTACCGAAATCAGAAGCACCGTTTGAGGCTTTGATCAGAATCTGTTCCGGAGTCTGGTATAACCATTTGCGTACCGGCAGGATATCTTCCCATTCGCGGCCTTCGTCGGTACGTGGGTAAGAAGTCATATAGACAGCGGTACCGGCAATCGGCCAGGAACCTTTACCACCTCCCATACGGTCGCGGATTTCACCGCCGGTACCGGTAGACGCTCCGTTAAACGGTTCTACAGTAGTCGGGAAGTTATGGGTCTCAGCCTTCAGAGAGATGACAGTCTTGATATCTTTGATAATGAAATAATCGGAAGTGGCATGGTTCTGCGGAGCAAACTGTTCTACAACCGGACCTTCAGCAAAAGCTACATTGTCCTTATAGGCAGAAATGATTTTGTTTGGATTTTCCTGGGTTGTCTTCTTGATCATCTGGAAGAGGGAGGATTCCATTTCTTTTCCGTCGATGATAAAAGTTCCACCGAAAATCTTATGACGGCAGTGTTCTGAGTTGATTTGAGCGAAACCGAATACTTCTGAGTCTGTCAGTTTACGTCCCAAGTCTTTTTCTACTTTCAGCAGGTAATCCATTTCTTCGCGTGACAGCGCCAAGCCTTCCTGTTCGTTGTATTCTTCCAGATTTTCGATGTAGATGATCGGTTGTGGTTTGATATTTACGTCGAATATCTGTTGGTCCAGACCTTTATACATGCGCTGCAGCATCGGGTCGTATTCCGCATTTTCATCTTTTACCGGGAAATATTCTTCGATACGGCGGATTCCGCTTAAACCCATATTCTGAGTGATTTCCACCGCATTGGTACTCCACGGAGTAATCATCTCACGGCGCGGACCGATGAAACAACCTTTCAGATTGTCTTCGGTTTCTACAGTGGCTTCACTGTAAAGCCAGCACAATTTCTTGACATCTTCAGCACTCAACTCTTTGTTGCAGGCTGTAGCTATCACACTGTTTGTGGGGGTTCTGAAAAATAGAATCATAGTTCTTCTTGTATTTGTTATAGATAGTATTTCAAGTGTGTGTTGAATAAGCTTTGTTTGTTGTGCAAAGTTACATAAAACCCCGTTTGTAAGAAAGAAAATGAGAATGAAATATAGGTACTTTCACAAAAAAGTCTCATCTTTGCAGTATGAATTGGATAGAACAGGTTACCATACTGGATTTGTTGATAAAGGGGTTTATTATCGGGGTAGTCGTGTCTGCTCCTCTAGGCCCTGTGGGCGTACTGTGTATTCAGCGAACCTTGAACAAGGGGCGTTGGTTCGGTTTTGTAACCGGACTGGGAGCTGCGTTGAGTGACATTTGTTATGCCTTGATTACTGATTACGGTATGAGTTTTATGGATGACCTGATTGTGAAGCATCAGATGTTCCTGCAAGTGGTGGGTAGTATTATGCTGCTGGCATTCGGTATCTATACGTTCCGTAGTAATCCGGTCAAAGCATTGCGTCCGGTTTCTGCCCGTAAGGGTACTTATCTGCACAATTTTATTACCGCTTTCTTTGTAACCTTGTCCAATCCGTTGATAATCTTCCTGTTCATTGGTCTCTTCGCACGTTTTTCTTTTGTGATGCCAGGTAGTCCGATAGGGTTCCAGTTGGTTGGTTTCCTGGCTATTATTCTTGGCGCACTGACGTGGTGGTTTGGTATTACCTATTTTGTAAACAAAGTGCGGACGCGGTTTAATGTACGGGGTATCTGGATGCTGAACCGGATTATCGGTATAGTAGTCATTATAGCATCGGTGGTAGGGATTGTCATGACTATTTTTGGAAAATCGTTGTCCTGATATGTATATTTCTCAACAGTTAAAACAACAGAATATTGCAGAGTACCTGCTATACATGTGGCAGGTAGAAGATTCGATTCGGGCCAATCAGTTTGATATGGCTAAAATCAAGGAACGGATTATTGATTCATATCCGGTTTCGGAAGAACAGAAGCAGGAATTATACCGTTGGTATGAGGATTTGGTGAACATGATGCATGATGAAGGTGTAATGGAGAAAGGACATCTTCAAATCAATAAGAATATCATTGTGTGGTTGACAGACTTACACTTACGCTTATTGCGATCTCCCAAATTCCCTTATTATAATGCTGCCTATTACAAGGCTCTCCCGTTGATTGTAGAGTTGCGGGCCAAAGGTGCCGATAAGGATGTGCCTGAACTGGAAACCTGTTTTGATGCCATGTATGGAGTATGGATGCTGAAGCTACAGAAGAAGGAGGTTTCCGAAGAGACACAGAAGGCAATGAAGACTATCGGTGACTTGTTGGCAATATTGGCCGGTTATTATATCAAGGATAAACAGGGAGAATTGGAACTGGAATAAGAACAATCATTAAACAGATAAAATGAACGCAGAAATAGAAAGAAGACGAACGTTTGCGATTATTGCTCATCCGGATGCTGGTAAGACTTCGTTGACTGAAAAGTTGTTGCTTTTCGGAGGACAGATTCAGGTGGCAGGAGCGGTGAAATCGAATAAAATCAAAAAGACTGCGACTTCCGACTGGATGGACATCGAAAAGCAGCGTGGTATCTCAGTAACGACTTCCGTGATGGAGTTCGATTACCACGACTATAAAATCAATATCCTCGATACACCGGGTCACCAGGATTTTGCGGAAGATACATACCGTACATTGACGGCTGTTGATAGTGTAATCATTGTAGTGGACGGTGCGAAAGGTGTGGAAACCCAGACACGGAAACTGATGGAAGTGTGCCGTATGCGGAATACACCGGTCATCATCTTTGTGAACAAGATGGACCGTGAAGCTAAGGACCCTTTCGACCTTTTGGATGAACTGGAAGAAGAACTGGTCATTAATGTACGTCCGTTGACATGGCCGATAGAAAGCGGTCCGCGTTTCAAAGGAGTATATAACATTTATGAGCAGAAATTGAATCTGTTCCAACCGTCCAAACAGGTAGTGACAGAAAAGGTGGAAGTGGATATTCATACCGAAGAACTGGACAAACATATCGGTTCACCATTGGCAGAGAAACTGCGTAGCGAGTTGGAGCTGATTGATGGGGTTTATCCGGAATTTAATGTAGACGATTACCTGAAAGGGGAATTGGCTCCGGTATTCTTCGGTTCGGCTTTGAATAATTTCGGTGTACAGGAGTTGCTGGATACTTTTGTGGAAATTGCTCCTAGTCCGCGTCCGGTACAGGCCGAAGAACGTGCTGTACAGCCGGATGAACCGAAATTTACCGGATTTATCTTTAAAATTACCGCTAACATCGATCCGAACCATCGCTCATGTGTAGCTTTCTGTAAAGTTTGCTCCGGTAAGTTTACTCGTAATACGCCGTATTTGCACGTGCGTCATAACAAGACTATGCGTTTTTCTTCGCCTACGCAGTTTATGGCACAGCGCAAGACTACGGTGGATGAGGCTTGGGCAGGCGATATTATCGGTCTGCCGGATAACGGTACCTTTAAAATCGGTGACACACTGACAGAAGGAGAAATGTTACATTTCAAGGGACTGCCGAGTTTCTCGCCGGAAATGTTCAAATACATCGAGAATGCGGACCCGATGAAGACTAAGCAGCTGAATAAGGGTATTGATCAGCTGATGGACGAAGGTGTGGCTCAGTTGTTCGTTAATCAGTTTAATGGCCGGAAGATTATCGGAACGGTAGGTCAGTTGCAGTTTGAGGTTATCCAGTATCGTCTGGAGAATGAATACAATGCGAAATGCCGTTGGGAACCGGTCAGCTTGTATAAGGCGTGTTGGATAGAGAGTGATGACCCGGAAGAACTGGAAGCCTTTAAGAAGCGTAAGTACCAGTACATGGCAAAAGACCGTGAAGGACGTGATGTCTTCTTAGCCGATAGTGGTTATGTTTTGCAGATGGCTCAAATGGATTTCAAGCACATTAAATTCCACTTCACTTCGGAATTCTGATGATTGATTAAAAAGATATAGTGAGAAAGGGTAGCCGATAACCGGTTGCCCTTTTTTCTTTCAAAATTAGTTCTCTTTTTACTTGGTTTATAAAATAAACTTATCTATCTTTGTGAAAAGAAGGGAGGTAAGCGCGCATCTCCCTTTTCTTGGAAGTTTGTAGTTTATAAAATAAACTTATTTGTATAACTATCTAATGAGGTAATTATGGAATTGCAGAATCGTTTGAATGAGAATAAGAAGATACCGGCCGAATTGAAGGTTAAGTTAGCCGTGTATGTTGTAAACTGTTTGTTTTTGACTTTAGTAAATTATGTTACCTCTCCTCATTATTGGTGGGTATGTTGGGTTGTACTTGGTTGGGAACTGAATATAGTCTTGGGTTGGATTATTTGGTATTTTGAGAAGAATGAGGAGGATAGGATATGAGACGTTGGTTGTCTTTATTGTTGATGGTTGCAGGCTGCCAATTGGCAGTGTATGCTGAAGAAGAGATTTTAGTGGTTGTGACTCAAGTTCGAAATGATGAGGGAAATATATTGGTTATGATCCAAACAGATGGAAATGAAAAACCGTTCTATGGATTATCAAAAGCCCAAAAGGGAAAAGTATCGGTGGTTATAGAGGGAATATTTGACGGACCTTTCCTCATCTCTGTCTTCCATGATGAAAATACTGATTGGAAGATGGACATGGATGAGCAGGGAAGACCGATTGAAGGCTTCGCACGTAAAAGCCTGAGAGCGTTTCCTGAAGATGGAAAATATATGCTTAAGTTGTTTTATCCCTCCAATGAATAATGCCTATGAAAGCGTTGGTTTTAATAGGAAATATTCTTTTCTTTTCTCTTAGAGTAATAGCACAAGAATCTGTAAATCAAGATACACTATTTGCTTCCTTTCCAGAACAAGTTCTAAAGGAAGTGGTAGTTACTCCAGATTTGTTGGAACGGAAAGCTGACCGTATAGTGTTTCAAGTTTCTCCTTCTGATTATGGGAAGAATGGAGAAGAGTTGTTGTTACAGACTCCAGGAATCATATTTTCAGATGGTATGATTACCATTAACGGTACGTCAGGTGCAAAGCTTTTTGTAAATGATAGGGAAATCTTGTTGGAAGACGAGTTGTTGACAGCTTATTTGCAGTCTCTTCATGCTGAAGAAATCTCAAGAATAGAGGTTGTTCCTATGAGTGGCGCCGAACAGGATGCAAAGTTGCAAGGTGGAGTTATTCATATTTGGTTAAGGAAAAAACGTGAGAATGGATTGTCTGCGTCACTTGCTTTTCAAGGGACTTTTGCTCACCATTTTCAGCGTTATCAGCCTTATTGTAATTGGAATCAGCGAATTGGAAAATGGGAATGGTATGGAAATATGAGTTTAAGTTATCGGCCTGAACATAGAAGTGTGACGGAGGTTCATCGCGATTATCTGCAAATAGACAGATACTTTACTGATTGTATAGTATCAGAAACTCCAATGGATTACGAATCTTTTCGGGTAGGAGCGTTGTATATGCCTGATGATTCAAATATTTGGGGAGTGGAAGGTGAATGGATTAGAAATAGTTCACAAGGACGTTCAAACGGTCATACAGTTTTAAGTGTGTATGGTGATGAGTGGGATTCTTTTGGAATTTATAATTTGTGTCAGTTATACCAACAAGTAACCGGAAATTTCAGTTATAGTCATCGGTTGGACACAGAAGGTTCAGAATGGAAATTATTGGCTGGCTTTACTTATAAAGATTCGGAAACGAAGAATGTTTCAGACATATGTCAAATACAGAAAGAACTTTTGTCTGTAAGTGATACCTTATACCGTTATAAGGCGGGGGCTACTTACCGCATCGGGACAGTTGATTATTCGTGGAAGAATTGTGGAAATAAAGGAAATGTGCTTACAATTGGTGCCAAATATACTTATACCCACATGTCTGATGAGGCAGGTTATGAAGGTTGGCAACGGTTGCAGAAATCATGGGCTTGTTTACCCGATTTTGCTTACGGACTGAATTATACGGAGCATATCGCTGCTATTTATGGATCTTGTTCGGCTGAATGGAAACGCTGGTCTGTTAAAGCTGGTTTGCGTTTGGAATATACTGCTACACACGATGCGTCGGATAAAGTCAGGAAACATTATCTGGACTGGTTTCCACATTTGGATATAACTTATGGATTGAACAGTATCCGGAGTTGGATGTTGGTAGGACAATATGCCAGGAATATCGAACGGCCGCTGTTTGATGCATTGAATCCGAACCGGATTCAAACTTCTGAGTATAATTATCAGTTGGGAAATCCGGTTTTGAAACCTACTTACATTGATCGCTGGAGTCTGACACTGGTGGGTAACTATCGATATACACTGACTGTAGGAGGAAATCTGCATAAGAATCTGATTCGGCAGTTTTCTTATCAGGATGTTGCCAATCCGGATGTTTCTTATGTAACGTATGAGAATCATCGTCAAGAGAATCATTGGTTTGTAGCCCTTAATATGCCGTTTCAGCCGTTTCATTGGTGGAATTTGTTTTTAAATTTTGTTGGAGTACGCCAGGATATTCAAATGTATGAAAAAGATGTTTTCCAAACTCATTATTTGTATTTTGGAAATGTGTATACTTCTTTTTCGCTACCAGCAGAGTTTTCATTGGAGTTGCGTTACAGTGGGGTATCCCGATTATATTCGGGGAATAGTGAAGTGAACCCGATTCATAAAGTCCATCTTCTGTTACGTAAAAAGATTGCTGGAAACCGTTGGAGAATTACTTTGGGAGTAGATAATTTGTTTGGCCGACAAATGGGATATGTAGGGAGATTGCCTGATTACACCAATTATCTTTCAGTAGATGCAGCTTACGCGGGCCGGGTCTTTAGGGTAGGAATACAGTGGAATTTGAATAAAGGTAAGAAGTTCAAAAAGCTGGTATTGGAGAGAAGCGATAGTTCAGAACGTAGCCGATTGAATGAAAATGAACAGTAAAATTTGGTTTATTTGATAAACTATACTAATTTTGAAACATATAAAAACAGTATCTTATGGAAGAAAACAAATTGTCTGAAAGAGAGAGTCTGGAACTGATTAGTCGGATGATAAGTTCCACACGCGAGGGTCTGAAAGTAGGTGCTGGAAATACCTTTCTTTGTTTCGGGTATTTTACGGCTGCCTTGTCTATACTGCTTTTTATTCTGGTTTTCTTTACCCAGAATAATGTCTGGGCATACGGCTGGTTCCTGATGTTCGTATTTTGGGGAATCATGGAAGTCAAACGCCGGAAAGAATTGAAACAGGAGTCGGTGGTGACTTATACCGATACGGTGCTGGCAAAAGTTTGGTGGATTATCGGTTGGTTGTTTCTGATAACAGTCTTGATGATGGGAGTGGTTTCGGCGGCACACGGTTATGGTGATTTTTCATTGATGTTGCCATTGTCTCTGTTGTATGGAGGAATTGGTACTTCTATCACAGGAATCATTATCAAGGAACCGAGTGTAATGTATGCTCCGTTGGTGGGATTTGCCTTTGCTGTTTATATGTTGATGCAGTATACCTTCCACGAGCCGGCTTCAGTAGACTGGTACTTGTACTTCGGGTTGTCTTTCATCATCATGATGGTGATACCGGGTCATATTTTGAATAAAAAAGCAAAACGCTCATGCTGAAAGAACTGAATCCTTTGTTGCATTCCCAGCTTCGTTTATCCATCATGTCGTTGTTGTTATCGGTTGAAGAGGCAGAGTTTGTTTATCTGAAAGAGAAGACTCAGGCTACAGCTGGTAATCTGAGTGTTCAGTTGGACAAGTTGAACGAAGCTGGGTATATTTCCATCGAAAAAAGTTTTGTTGGGAAAAAGCCGCGTACAGTATGTCGACTTACATCGGTCGGACGGGATGCGATGGCTGAATATGTAGAAGCCTTGAAAAGTTATTTTATAGGTTTGTGAGTCAAAGAAGATTTCTGATACATACGTTTTATGAAAAAGTTGATATTTAATTAAAGAGTCAATTTACTTTTTATTGAAACCAGTTTGTACTGTAATAAAGGTGTTCTGACACTTATAGAATTCAACTTTCGATATTAGATTTTAATTTATTGGAGTTTAATAACAGCTTATGATACAACAGATAATATTTACTTTACGGCCACGTTCACGTGGCTTTCATTTGATAACAGATGAAGTTATCAGTAAATTACCGGAATTACCTCAAACAGGTATTTTAAATCTGTTTATTCAGCATACTAGTGCCGGTTTATCTATTAATGAGAATTGTGATCCAGATGTACGGAGCGATTTGGAAAAGATTTTCAATAATTTGGTACGCGAACGAGAATCGTGGTACGACCATACACTTGAAGGTTGGGACGACATGCCTGCTCACGCCAAGTCTACCCTGGTAGGTAGCAGCTTGTCCATTCCCATTACAGACAGGGCTCTGAATCTGGGTACCTGGCAAGGTATCTACTTGTGCGAATTTCGTAACCACGGAGGAGGCAGACGAATTGTTGCAACGATATTAGGATAAATTATGAGTAGAGAAGTAATAGAGTTGTTAAATCTTTCTTTTCTTTTTTGCCAAAAGAAAGATTATTTCTTTTCATATTTACGCCGATAAAGTATAGGAGCCATTTTTACTTGCTTTTTGAAGAATTTGCTGAATGCTGCCTGATCTGAAAAATGCAATTCTTCGGCAATTTGTCCTACCGGAATTCGATCGTCTTCCAGCATTAACATAGCCTGATGTACAATTTCATTGCAGATAACCTCATGTGGGGTTTTTCCTGTTTTTTCTTTTACTACTCTTGTCAGATGTTTGCTGGAAATACACAATGATTCAGCATAGAAATCGACAGCATGCTGGGTGGCAAAATGTTTGGAAACCAGTTTAAGGAAGTTCAATGTAAGAAAATCATATTTATTGACGTGTGGAGTAAAAGTATCTGTTTCTTCACTATGCGACAACATGATATTTCCCAGTTCCAGACTAAAACTTTTGAAATACAGTTGTGTCAATTCTTGTCGATAATAATGTTTCATGTCTGCCAAACATTCTCGTAGTAACCTAAGTTGCTGTTCGAGGATGTTGCATTCCTTTTCAGAAAGCTCTTGCACTGGGATATTTAACCGTTCCAGTAGGTAACCTTGAGGACCGGGACGCAGATTCTTTAATGATTCAGTAGCAAATTCGAATGTGATGAAACACCCCCATGCCTGTAGGTCTGAACTGAAATTTTCTATCCGGAGGGTAACAGAATCCAGAACATCAAGAAAAGCATGTGCCTTTATTTCATATTTTCTCCCCATAACATCTAATGATAATTTACCTCTACTTACCAACATGAACAGACGGTTTCCTGATAATATCCGTCCTTCCAACTTTCCAAAATCAGAAGGAGAAACCAATAATATTCCACTTTTCAAGTAACAGGTAGGTGAAAATAAGGGCATTAATTCTTTTTGTGTCATCTGCATATTGTTCTTTTTTACCATGTTACAAATATAAAGAATCTTGTCTTTGATGGACAAATCTTTGCGCTAAATTGACATAGGGTTTGCTAATAAGTTCTAATACTGAGTGATATGGACAAATGAATGAGCCTTTTTTCCAAACCAAAAGGTTTATAGAAGACTACTTTTACTTCAAAATCTCTAATTAAACGAACTATGAAGGTAAAAAGTATTTTCGTAATCGGTTTGTGCTGTGCTACATTATTTTCATGTCAGCAAAACAGACAGATACAACAAGGTGGCGGTGATTATCCGCTTCTGACACTGAAACCGGAAGACAGGCAGCTTTCCGTGAAATATTCTGCCGTAATAGAAGGAAAACAGGATGTAGAAGTACGTCCACAAGTTTCGGGTACCATTACACAGGTATTAGTAGAAGAAGGTGCTCCTGTACATAAAGGGCAGGTCTTGTTTGTGATTGATCAAGTTCCTTATAAAGCTGCTCTACAGAAAGCACAGGCAACTGTTGCTACAGCTGAAGCCAATGAAGCAATTGCCAAGCAGACATTGGATGGAAAATTGTCACTCTATGAGGATAAAGTAATTTCTGATTTTGAACTGCGAACAGCACAGAACGAATATAAGAGTGCTCAGGCTGCTTTGTTACAGGCTCAGGCAGAACTGACAGACGCACGGAACAATCTGTCATATACTGAAGTAAAAAGTCCAGTAGACGGATATGCCGGTATGACTTCTTATCGTATAGGTGCTCTGGTCAGTGCGTCTATGACTGAACCTCTGATTCGGGTTTCCGATAATTCAGAGATGTATGCTTATTTTTCTTTAACTGAAAAACAGGTACTTACTTTGACAGCACAATATGGTTCACTAGATCAGGCTCTTGCTTCTTTTCCTGAAGTTTCACTGGAACTGAACGATGGAAGTACCTATACCCAAAAAGGGAAAGTCGATGTTATTAGTGGTATTATCGACAAGACAACAGGAACAGTCAGTATGAGGGCTGTGTTTAAGAATCCTGATAAACGGTTGATGAGCGGCGGATCGGCAAATATCATCGTGCCGTATGAACGGACACAGTGTATTGTTATTCCTCAAGGAGGAACATATGAAATTCAAAATCGCATCTTTGCTTATAAAGTAGTGGATGGAAAGGCCGTTTCTACTCCTATCGAGGTATTTGAAATCAATGACGGTGCAGAATATATTGTCGAAAAAGGATTACAAGCGGGTGAGGTTATTGTATCCGAAGGAGCCGGATTACTGAAAGAGGGTACTGTAGTCAGTACTTCCCACAACAACGCACCACAAACCGATAAAAAGGAGGAATAATCATGAAACTGCAGCATTTTATTGACCGGCCGATTCTGTCTATTGTAATTTCGGTCGTTATTCTGGTGGCAGGACTTATTGGACTTTATGCCCTGTCAGTGGAACAGTATCCTGACATTGCACCACCTACTATCCGTGTGTCTACTACTTATAGTGGTGCTAATGCTGAGGCGGTACAGAAAAGTGTTATTGTACCGTTGGAAGAAGCTATTAATGGTGTAGAAAATATGACTTACATGACTTCCACAGCCAGTAATACAGGTAGTGCTGAAATTACGGTTTATTTCAAGCAAGGAAGTGATCCGGATATGGCTGCTGTAAATGTGCAGAATAAGGTTTCTACAGCTACTTCCCTGTTACCGGCCGAAGTGACCAAAGTGGGGGTCACTACTATGAAGCGTCAAAGTAGTATGTTGAAAATTTTTGGTCTTTATAGTCCGAATGGTACTTACGATAGAAACTTCCTGACCAATTACCTTAGTATTAATATTAAACCTCAGATACAACGTATATCAGGAGTCGGTGAGGTAAATGTTATGGGCGGTGATTATGCCATGCGTATCTGGTTGAAGCCTGATGTTATGGCACAATATGAGTTAGAACCCAGTGATGTAGAAGCTGCCTTATCCAGTCAGAACATCGAGGCCTCTACTGGTTCTATCGGTGAAGATTCCAAGAATGTATATCAATATACTTTGAAGTATCGTGGTAGATTGGAGAAAGAACAGGAGTTCGAAGAAATTGTTATTCGGGCTTATGATGACGGACGGGTTCTGAAACTGAAGGATATAGCTACAGTGGAACTGGGAGCGCAAAGTTATTCTTATACAGGAACAGTAAACGGAGCTCCGGGAACAACCTGTATGATTAATCAGACGGCTGGAACCAATGCGAACGAAATCATTACAGAAATAGACAAATACCTGGATGAATTGAAAGAGACTCTACCGGAGGATATGGAAATCGTAGAGTTGATGAGTACCAAGAACTTTCTTGATGCTTCTATCGATGAAGTAATCAAGACTTTGTTGGAAGCTATTGTATTGGTAGTACTTGTAGTGTATGTTTTCTTACAGAATCCTCGTTCTACCCTTATTCCTACCATCAGTATCTTTGTTTCCCTTATTGGTACCTTTGCGGCTCTTTACGTTGCAGGTTTTAGCATTAACCTGTTGACTCTTTTTGCTTTGGTATTAGCTATCGGTACCATTGTAGATGATGCCATTATCGTAGTGGAAGCTGTTCAAGTGCGTTTTGACGAAGGTTATCAATCGCCTTATAAGGCTTCTATAGATGCCATGACAGGTATTTCATCTGCGATTGTTACCTCTACATTGGTATTTATGGCGGTATTTGTTCCTGTTTCATTCATGGGTGGAACATCAGGTGTATTCTATACTCAATTCGGTATAACCATGGCGGTTGCTGTCGGTATTTCTGCCATCAATGCCTTGACCCTTTCACCTGCTCTTTGTGCTTTGATTCTGCGTCCTAATGAAATTCTGGTGGATGGTAAAAAACCAGAGTTTTCTACCCGATTCCGTTTAGCTTTCGATTCAGCTTTCAAACGTATTGTTTTGAAATACAAAAGTGGTGCAAAATTCTTTATCAAACGGAAATGGCTTGCCTGGACTGCATTTGCTTTTTCTGTTGGTTTACTTTTCTATTTTATGGGTACTACCAAGACCAGTCTCGTACCATCGGAAGATACCGGTTCTATCTTTATCAGCTTGGATTCTCCGGCCGGAAGTACTTTGGCAGAAACAGAAAGTATCATGAATAAAGTAGAAAAAGAATTATTGGAAATTCCACAAGTTGATAATTTTACTAAAGTAGCCGGTTTCGGTATGGGGTCAGGTAGTGGTGCTTCACATGGTATGTTTATTGTTAAGCTGAAACATTGGGACGAGCGACAAGGAAAAGAAAACAGCGTAGAAGCTATATCCAATGAAATTTATCGACGTACATCTTATATCAAGAACTGTAATTTGTTCGTTTTTTCACCTCCGATGATTTCTGGTTATGGAACGGGTAATAGTTTCGAACTTTACTTGCAGGACCGTTCCGGAAAAGGTATCGATGAACTCAGTAAGGTGACTACTAATTTTCTGGAAGAATTGAACAAGCGGCCTGAAGTACAGATAGCTTATACATCTTTCAGTGCGAATTTTCCTCAATATCAAGTGGATGTAGACGAAGCACAGTGTCAGCGTGCAGGTACTACAACCGAAGCCGTTCTATCTGTGCTTTCAGGCTATTACGGAAGTATCTACGCTTCCAATTTTAACCGCTTTACCAAGCTGTACCGTGTCATCATCCAGGCTCCGTCGGATGATCGGAAAAGTATGCAATCGCTCGACAATATTTTTGTAAAGACTTCCGGTGGCATGGCTCCGGTCAGTCAGTTTGTAAAGCTGACCAAAACATATGGAGCAGAATCACTGACTCGGTTCAACATGTTCTCTTCCATCAATATTCAAGGGATGCCGGCTGGTGGATACAGTTCTGGTGATGTTATCAATGCTGTGAAGGAAGTGGCTTCACAAACCTTGCCGACTGGTTATGGTTATGAGTTTTCTGGTATGACGCGTGAGGAAGAACAGATGGCTAATTCGCACGATACAGTTATCATTTATGGTGTATGTATATTGTTTATTTACTTGATTCTTTGTGCATTGTATGAAAGTCTATTCATACCGATGGCAGTTATTCTTTCTGTTCCGTTCGGATTGATGGGAAGTTTCCTTTTTGCCAGGTTATGGGGTATTGAAAACAATATCTATTTGCAGACTGGACTTATTATGCTGATTGGATTATTGTCGAAGACAGCTATTCTGTTGACTGAATACGCTACAGAACGGCGTAAAGAAGGTATGTCACTCACCCAAGCCGCTATTTCTGCAGCCGGTGTTCGTCTTCGTCCGATTCTGATGACTGCATTGACCATGATATTCGGTTTGCTCCCACTAATGTTCGCTTCGGGTGTAGGAGCTAACGGAAATACTTCACTTGGTGTGGGTGCTGTAGGAGGTATGATTATTGGAACCATTGCTCTACTGTTTGTTACACCTGCTTTTTTCATAACTTTCCAATACATTGAGGAACGGGTAATGGGTAAACGAAAAGAAGACAGAAAATTATGAGAAGAATAACCAATCTATTAATTATATGTATGAATGTGGTACTGCTTAGCAGTTGCCACATCTACCGGAATTACCAACGTCCGGAAAACCTACCGACCGACAGTCTGTTTCGTGAAGAGAACAACTTTCAGGGAACTGACAGTTTATCGTTAGGTGATCTTCCTTGGCAGGAAATATTTAAAGATCCGTTGTTGCAGAATTACATCAATTATGGTCTTGAACATAACACTGATATGCAGACTGCATTCCTACGGGTAGATCAAGCTAAGGCACAACTGAGGGAAGCGCGGCTTTCTTTCCTGCCTTCACTGACGCTTTCTCCACAAGGTACGCTGACCAGTACTGCTGGGAGCAAAACAGTGAAAACTTACGAACTTCCTATACAGGCTAGTTGGGAGGTCGATCTTTTCGGTAATCTTCGGAATGCCAAGAAAGGTACTCAAGCTACCTTATTGCAGCAACAGGCTTATCAACAGGCTGTTCGTTCAGAGTTGATTGCAAGTATAGCCAATACTTACTATTCTCTGTTGATGCTGGATGAACAGATAAATATCAGTTTGGCTACTTTGGAAGTCTGGAAAGAGCAGGTGCGGACCATGGAGGCACGGATGAAAGTGGGTGAAGAGACAGAAAATGCCATAACACAAGCTCGAGCCAGCCTGTATGAATTGGAAGCTACTCATAATGATTTGATCCGCCAACAACGGGAAACAGAAAATTCTCTTTGTACTTTGTTGGGAATGACTTCGCGTAGCTTAGAACGAAATAGTCTGAGTGAACAACAATTTCCGGAAACATTCAGTATTGGCGTTCCTTTGCGTCTGCTGTCTCGACGTCCGGATATTGTACAAGCTGAAATGACATTGGCCAATGCTTATTACACGACTAATCAGGCACGTTCTGCATTTTATCCGAGTCTGACTTTAAGTGGAAGTGCCGGATGGACAAATTCTCTTGGTCAAGCAGTGACCAATCCTGGAGATTGGATTCTTTCAGCTGTTGCATCACTTACACAACCTATTTTCAATCGCGGAAAGCTGATTTCCAATCTTCGGGTATCCAAAGATGAGGAACAAATAGCCTTGCTGAATTACAGACAGGCTCTATTGGATGCTGGGCAAGAAGTGAACGATGCTCTCTATGCTACCGAATCAATTCGAAGAAGTCTGGACAGTCATCAGAAACAATGTAAAGAACTGGAACGTACCGTGCAGACATCCGAAGCTTTATATCGTACAGGTAACGCTACTTATCTGGAACTGCTTACAGCCCGACAGTCCTTGTTGAATGCACAGTTGAATGTGGTTTCAGATAGCTTTACTCAGTGTCAGGCAGTCATTAACCTGTACCAGGCATTGGGTGGAGGAGCTGAATGATTTGACGCATAGACTTCATGCAGGAGGACATAAGAAGAAAATCATGTTTTTGTGTTCTCCTGTTTAAAGGACCGATTCTCTTATTTTATTAAAAGACTTATTTTCTAATAATTTTAATATATGAAACGATTAGCATTATTGATTTTGGTCCTGCTAACGTTTGTGGCAGGCCAAGCGCAAACCACAGAAAAGAGAATTTATACACAAGCTGAGCAAAAAGCTGCTCAAGAGCGGGAAGAGCAGAAAAAGATGGAAGAAATACAGGATTCCATCCATTATGTTGAAGCTGTGAACAGTTTGGAAAAACTGGATTTTGTAGTAGAAGCAGACAAGTTGATTTTCAAGCATGGTGAGACGGCTTATGTTACTTCGAACACCAATTTTATTTCACTTTCAGATGATCAGGCTGTCGTTCAGATTGCTCCGTTCAATAATGGAGGTCCGAATGGTGTGGGAGGTATTACTTTGGAAGGAAGAGCTTCAAACATTAAAATACAGACGGATAAGAAAGGAAATATTACTTTTTCTATGAATGTTATGGGAACTGGTATCTCTGCCAGTATATCCATATCATTACTGAAAGGCAGTCACCGGGCAACGGTAACTGTTAATCCGAATTTCAGTTCAAATAGGATAACCCTTAGTGGTTACCTGATACCTAAAGCATATTCTACAGTATTTCAGGGGACTTCATTCTAATTCCTTATATAATTTGTGTAAAGGTCAGTTTCCACCCGATAAGCAGAGATTGTTACTACGAAGGAACTGACCTTTTTTTAGTTGAATACCTGTCAGATATGAATATTATGTAGCTCCAATAGTTCAGAAAACTCCAACTGATTTTCTGAAGTGTTCAGTTTTTAGACTGGATGGAATAATTTGCAGAAAGTTACAATGCCATCGAGGTAGTTGTAATAACTGTTATTCCTGTAAATACAGAGCAGTATTTACAACCGATTATTACTCAATGTTTTACAAGTAATAAGTCAGAAATATGATCGTTGTTTTTAATGGTACATTCTAAAGGGTGAAGATTTAACGCTTTTATTAATTCTTAACTTATTTTGGGTAACAATCTGGGCAGTTTCTTCTTTTTCAATGCAATTTGTATCCGATATTCCACTTCTTGTTTTAGTTCGTTGTTTATGCCGATAGCAAAGTTAGCATATTTTGCTTACATTATTAATACATAAAGGTAAAGTAGTTCCGGGCATCGAGTGGAGAAGCAAGGTGGAATATCTGCTGTTTTTTTGAAGAGTAAAAGAAAAGGGAGAATCGTTCGGTACATTACCGTTAGGTTCTCCTTTAAATTCTATTGAATATAATGTGTTTACTGTTTCTCTGTAAATGGAATAGCTTCCAAATACATATCCTTTAAGTTGATAATCACTTTGGAGAACTTTTCCAGTGCATTTAAGCCGATCACACCGTCTTCTGCGCCATCGGAAAAAGAGGTTGTCTTCAGTTGTCTAGTATGCAAATCAATACCTGTATTCACATTGACTGAATCAATCATTGTTGTGCCATTTCCTATACGAATTTTCATATGCGGCAACTTATAAGTGCGAGTAATTGATACTCCCCCAATTCCTGCCATACGGAGTGAATCGGGTACACCGGCTGAATCCACTTCTTTTTTGTGACGGTTGTACCAGGTAGGCTGCATATAAGTGTAGTAACAGCCTGTATCAAAATGGAAATAGACATGATTCCCGGTTTCGTCGGTCGTTTTTAACTGTAATCCTTCTGTATCAGTACGTAAAAGGTTGCTTTTAGCAAACGGATTCCGGGTTGGTATAGCCGGGACAACAAGTTCTCGGTGTGCAAAGTCCAACAGAATCTCTTGCATACAAAACATGACAGGAAGTCCGATAACAGGGGGAAGCTGAAATTTTTCATTATATTTATCGGCTTCTTCATGGCCTGTTTGGGTATCAATTACAGCAAAAGGCACATTCAGCCAAGTCAACCCGCCGATACGCAACGTGTCTGCAATGGCATAGCCACCTTCTTTCAGACCTCCAACACCTGCCACTGTAATGTCAGTATCCAAAGAACGCAATCCATATTCCTTTGCCAATTTGGGAGTTATCAGGTTTCCGCCGGCTCCTGTATCAAACAGAAAATGCCCTTCTTTTCCATTGATGCTTCCATCCATTTCAATGGAGTGTTGCCCATCATTATCATCAATAACCATCGGAATATGGTATTCATCCGATTCATGAAGTGGTTGATAAAAAGAACCGCATGCTGCCAGAGCACGATACTGCTGTGCTTGAGCTTTATATGGTTCAGTTAGGGTGCTATCTGTTCTCATTGCGGTCAGTTGGTCATAGAGATTCTGAAGAAGATCGGCTGCATCATTGTAATGCCCGATTCTTGCCAAATTAGTACTTAACAGAATAACCATACTCATGGTTTGATCCCCTAACTCTTGTTGATGATTGTTCAGCAAATCAGCAAGTACGGTACATGCCGAGTTCGGTCGGTTAAAATAATGATGCGCCATGGCAGTAGCTAATTGCCGTAAAAATGGCGATATGGAATCGGCAGGAGCTGTTTTCAACTCATGTTCCAATTCAAACCAATTACTTTCATTGATAAGCTGTCCGATTCGTACATCGGCATTCTGAGCCTGGATGTTTATTGAAACAATCAAGCATGAAGCAAGTAACAATTTTTTTAACATAAGATTGTAATATGATTTAATGTTTTTGTATATTTTGTTCATTTCCTGTTAAATTCCAGTTCTTTCTCAATTTCTAATCGTAAGCAGGCTACCTCGGGAGTCTTTAGGCAAGGCTTATACTAATTCATAATCGGAAATTCCGATAGGCTTCTGAATATCACGCAAGGCATATTCTGCCTTGATACGGTCTTTACTCTTGCAAAGATAGTCCGGTTGTCCCCCTTTCGGCAAAAAATATCATCTACAGCAGAGCAGTAGAAATTCAGTTTGCCGATATATCCGGCATAAGCTCTGTATCTTTTAATTTGATTACTAGGTAGTTGCGCAGGGAGTCGTTATACATTAATATGTCAATATCATTACTGTTCACTAAAAATCGCAAATAGTTCTTTGAAATAATTGAATTACAGTTTGTTAGAAGAGATTTTATTGCGCAACGATTTGAAATCATAACTTTGCAGCCTTTTATGTTAGGCTGTATATGAATAAAGACAAATACGTTTTCGCCCAAATGGTTGAGTTTTTGAATAACTACAAGTTTCTCCGTATCGTAAAGAAGTATGATGGCAATAAGTATGTTAAGCATTTTACTTGCTGGAATCAACTTCTTACTTTGATGTTCGGACAATTGTGCAACCGTGAAAGTCTTCGTGATCTGATTGTAGCACTGAATGTACATCAAGAGAAATGCTACCATCTTGGAGTTGGGAAACATGTCACTCGGAGCAACCTTGCAAAAGCAAATGAGAATCGGGACTACCGTATCTTTGAGGACTTCGCATTCCATATGATAAGCGAAGCCAGAAAGAAAAGAGTAAATGACATATTCAAACTAAACGGAAATATATATGCCTTCGATTCTACCACAATTGACTTGTGCCTAAAATTGTTCCCTTGGGCTAACTTTCGTACATATAATGGAGGTATCAAAATCCACACTTTATATGATGTCGAAACTCAAGTTCCTGCCTTTATTCATATAACCGAAGCAAAGATAAACGATGTCAGGGCTATGGACGTAATACCTTATGAATCTGGCTCATTCTATGTTTTCGACCGTGTATATAACGATTATCATCGTCTTTACAAGATACATATGATGGATTCGTTCTTTGTTGTACGGGCTAAGACAAACATAAAGGCAAGAGTACTCAAATGGAAACGACGTTTACCCAAGAATATATTATCAGACAGTGAAATTGAACTTACCGGTTTCTATACCCAAAAATCATATCCTGAAACGATTCGTTTGGTGAGGTTTTGGGATGAAGAAGACGAAAGGGAGTTCGTTTATCTGACAAATGCAAAACATATTCCAGCCTTACAGGTTGCGGAACTTTACAAGAATCGTTGGCAAGTGGAACTCAGATCGACATACGAGGTTCTACAAATTCTTGGCATTTCTCTTACGGACAAGACTCCATTAAGGGAGCTCTTCAGTAAAACTAAATTCAATGATGTCAAAGAACAAAGCGGTCTTGATGGACCAAATTTATTTAGTAATTATAATTTTTAATTCGTCCTCTAATTTTTAGTGGACACTAGTGATTTATTAATTGAAATTAATACTTTTATCGCTATATTTTATTTATTCTTTTATTAAAATCTGATAAAATGT